>OAUF01000029.1_pt1 | contig 144802 bp, 143 predicted proteins | sample 1495111 | NCBI WGS metagenome assembly OAUF01 (sample SAMEA2580002, study PRJEB22360) | human gut metagenome | reverse complement strand
TGACCGGATCGGCGGTGGGTCCCGTTCGCCGAACCAGCCGCTATCGTCTGGCGGACGGCAGCCTGGACGATACCGCCTCCAATCATGCCTCAAGCCTGTTCGCAAGAAACGTGCTGCTGGCGGAACGCGGTTGGAAAACGACCGGAGACCTGAGTGAGCTGACCGCCATCCATAACGGACTGTTCACAGGGGTGTTCGACGATGCCGGCAAGCTACGCACTTCGAACACCACGCGCGAACGCAGTGACGACCGGGCCCGTGCCAAGGATCCGGAAGCGTTCTTCCCCGCCTCGCTCATCGAGACGGGTGCAATGAACATCTCCACCGAACTGGCGGAACAGCATAATCTGACTTGCCTGGACCGCGACGAGTTCATTCGAAAACTCGCCAAAATCTATGACGAGCTCGGCTACCTGCATCCATTCAAAGGCGGCAATGCGATGGTGCTGCGCATCTTCGCTTCGCGTCTTGCGCATGATGCCGGCTGGGACCTTGATTGGGGCCCGGTGACGCGCGAAACATATCGCAAGGCCAAGCATGACGCCTACCAAGGCAAGATCATCGCGTTCGAACGCATGTTCGAGGCGATGGTACGCCCGGCGAATCAGACACGTGTGTTCCTGATCGCCGGATGGGACCAAGGTCCCGCACACTGACAACCCCGCTCGGACCGTTCTCAGTCGATGTCACCGAGGTGATGTTGCGTGTAGGCATCGGCCTGTGCGTCAATGGCATCGTAGTCGCCGGCGTCCGCATGCCCGATGATGGCCATCGCGTTGTCAAGCAGGGCGGGATTGAGCGCCTGTAGCCAGTGGATGCGCGGATCCCGGCCGAACCAGCCCATCTGTTTGCGGGCAAGCCGTTTTGTTTTCTGCGCGATGTCCATGAACGTGTCGTTCAGATCACGCAGACCGTCCAGATAGTCGACGACCTGCTGATAGCCGAGCGCCTTGGCGGCGGTGATGCCGAGCCGAGGGCGAATCCGCTCCACCTCCTCGATGAATCCGCCTTCCAGCATCTGCTTGGTACGGATGTCGATGCGACGATCCAACTCTTCGCGTGGCAGATCAAGACCGATCTGCACGGTGGGAATCACATATCGATAGTGTGGCAGGCTTGCCGAATACGGACGACCGGTCACTTCGATCACTTCCAGCGCACGGATGGTGCGACGCGGATTATGTGGATCCATGCGCGCCGCCGCCTGCGGATCCTTGGCCTTGAGCTCGTCGAACAGCGCTCCGGCACCCTCCGTCCTCTCACGTTCCTCCAACCTGCCACGCACGTTCGGATCGGTGCCGGGGAACGAAATGTCGTCGATTGCGGCACGTGCGTACAGGCCGGAACCGCCGACCAGGATCGGACGAATGCCCTGCCCCTGCAGTTCGGCGATCTTCTCGCGTGCCAACTCCTGGAAGCGAGCCACCGACATGGCGTCATCCGGATCGATGATGTCGATGAGATGATGCCTGACCTGAGCCCGTTCCTCGGCGCTCGCCTTGGCGGTGCCGATATCCATGCCCCTATACATCTGGTAGGCATCGGCGTTGACGATTTCGGCCCTTTCGCCTTTGGACGCCAGCGCTTTGGCGATGGCGATGCCGAGTCCCGTCTTGCCGGATGCGGTGGGCCCCACGATGGAGACCACACGTCGCGACTGTTCCTCAGTGACGGACGGCATAGGTCTGGCCTGCCTTCGGATCGGGATCGGCGATGAGATTATGCCGGCCTGCATGGGTGACGGTGACGGTGACGAAATCTCCCACCTGCGGCATCGGCTCACCTTCCGGAATGCCGACATGCACGAGCACTCCGGTCCTTTCGCGACCGGTCACGCGATGGGTGGCGGCATCCTTCCTGCCGGACGCACCGGTGACCATCACTTCGACGTCACGGCCTTCGAAGATCTTGAGATTCTCTTCGGTAATGCGCTCCTGCAGGGCGACAAGACGCTCGAAACGGTTCTGGACCACATCATGCGGCACCTGTTCCATCTCGGCGGCCGGCGTGCCGGGGCGTGGCGAGTAGATGAACGTGAATGCAGACGAGAATCTCGCCTCCTCGACCACGCGCATGGTCTCCTGGAAGTCCTCCTCCGTCTCGCCGGGGAAGCCGACGATGATGTCCGTGGAGATCTGCGCGTCCGGCATGGCCTCGCGAATCTTACGCAGAATATCCAGAAACTTCGCGGAACGATAGGAACGGCGCATCGCGCGCAGAATCCTGTCAGAACCGGATTGCAACGGGAAATGCAACTGATGCATGACATTCGGCGTTTCGGCCATGGCGGCGATCACATCGTCAGTGAAGGCTGCCGGATGCGGCGACGTGAAACGCACACGCTCCAGGCCCTCGATCTCGCCGCAGGCGCGCAACAGCTTGGAAAAGGCGAAACGATCGCCGATGCCGTAGCCGAAGGAGTTCACATTTTGCCCGAGCAACGTGATTTCCTTGGCACCTTCATCGACGCATTGGCGAATCTCGGCGAGGATGTCGCCCGGACGTCGATCATGTTCCTTGCCACGCGTGGTCGGCACGATGCAGAACGTGCACGTGTTATTGCACCCCACGGAGATGGCCACCCAGCTCGATACCCGAGAGGCACGATCGGTGGGCAGCTGGCTCGGGAAATAATTCAGTTCCTCCTCCACCTTGACCTGCACATGCCCTTGGACGCGGGCTTGGTCGAGCAGCTGTGGCAGAGAGCCGATGTTCTTCGTACCGAACACGGCATCGACCCATGGGGCCTTCTCGGCGATCCGCTCACGATCGAGCTGCGCCATGCATCCACCGACGGCGATTTGCAGGTTCGGGCGTTCGCGCTTCATCTCGGCCCATAGGCCGATGGTGCCGTACATGCGTTCGGCGGCATTCTCGCGCACCGCACACGTATTCATGACGATCAGGTCCACATCATGATCCATATACTGTTCCTCGGTGGCCGGAACATAGCCGGCACTCTCAAGTACGCCCGCGATGCGTTCGGAATCATGCACGTTCATCTGGCAGCCGAGTGTATGCACGTAGAACACGCCCCTACCCCGCACGGGGGCCGTGTCGACGGTCGGTTCGGCCAGTTTCGAGGCACGCTCCGCCTCGGTCATCATGTCTTCATTCATAACGCACCATGCTATCGGCAGGGCCGCCCAGAGATTGATGAACGAGGCGACAATCATGGCGATTGCGTGAATACGAAGCGCTTCCTCGGTCTTTTCACAGTGTCGTTAGGGGCATCATGGGTACACTGTTGCCCGTGATACTTGACAGACAAAGCCGCATCAACACTGCCGATCTCAAAGCCAGATTGAAGAATGTGGACTTCGGCAAGGGGGCATTCCCTGCCGATCAGATCACCGAATTCATCGATCAGATGCAGGTGTATGAGGGTGCCATGTACGAGATCAGCACCAAGCTGGAAATCCTCGATTCGGAGTTCCAGGTACGCTTCTCGCATGATCCGATCCATCATATGGAACGTCGTCTGAAGTCCGTCAATTCCATTCTGGGCAAGCTGAAAAGGCGTGACCTGCCGCTTACCGTCAATGCCATCAAGGACAACCTGTTCGATGTGGCCGGCATCCGCGTGATCTGCAACTATCGGGACGACGTGTATTCCGTATCCAACTATCTGTCGGCTCAGAACGACATTCAGGTACTGCGGGTCAAGGACTACATCAGGAATCCCAAGCAGAACGGCTACCGTTCGCTGCATGTGATCTATGCAGTGCCGGTGTTCCTATCTTCAGGCCCGCACTACACACCGGTCGAAGTACAGTTCCGCACCATCGCCATGGACTATTGGGCGAGTCTGGAACATGCGCTGCGCTACAAGACGGATCTTCCGGATGCCAAGCTGTCCGAGCATTCGCAGACGTTGCTCGATTGTGCGCGCAGCCTGCAGAACATCGAAACGCAGATGCAGAACATCCATCGCGACATCAACGGCGCACCGCAGGTCGGCGAAGCCCCGAAGACCAGCTGATCATCATCTGCGCCGTTCCGCACCGAGCACCGCATCATCCGACTGCTCGCACCGCCGCAACCGTGGCACCCTGACCGGTATCTGCGCAAGCACGGTTCCCGCGAAAATCAGCGCACAGCCGACATAGGCACGCATCGTCATGACCTCACCAAGCAGCAGTGCACCGCCGATTACGGAAAAGAACGATTCGAGGGACATGATCACGGATGCTCGCGTGGGTGGCACCAATTGCTGTCCGACCACCTGCAGGGTGTAGGCTATGCCGGCGGATCCGACGCCCGCATAGACTATGGCGAACCACGCATGGCCCGCTCCCGCCCAGTCGACGGAGCCTTCGACGAACGAACCTACCCAGCTCAACACGGCGGTTGTAGCGATTTGACCGAACGAGAGCGCGATCACATCCATTTTCCGGCCGAACGTATCGATTACCAGGATGTGCGTGGCGAACAACACGGCGGTAAATAGGAGCACCACGTCGGCGATGGTGATGGAGCCAAAGCCATCGGTGACGCACAGCAGATAGAAACCGACCACGGCTATGGCCACACTGATCACGACGCTCAGATGGATGCGACGACGTAGCACCACGAAGGCAAGCAGCGGCGTCATAACGATATACAGTGCGGTGATGAAGCCGGAACGCCCCGCCGAACCACTGTAGAGCACGCCATACTGCTGCACCGTGCTGGCAGAAAAGAGCACCACGCCGCAGATGACGCTGACCGCCACGGGGCTGGCGGTCCATTTCGGCAGATCCATGACCTTGCCGTCCCCGAGCTCAAGAACCGGCCGTTCGCCTGCATCATATGCCGTTCGAGATCCGGCCGTGGCCTTGCCGCGCCGTCTGAACCATAACAACGGCAGCAACGAAAGGGCCCCCAGCGTGAATCGCGTGGCGTTGAAGAACAGGGGCGTCATGGAAGCCATGCCCTGCACCTGCGACACGAACGCGAATCCCCAAATCATGGCCGTCAATATCAGGCAGGCCATGCCTCCGATCTCTTTGCTCTTCATGAGGAACAACCGTAAAGCAGGCCGTTTACCAACAAAAAGGCCTGACCATATTCTGGTCAGGCCAACAAGCGACGCGAACGTCGTTACTCGATGTGCCTCAGTTACGGCTGCCGAACAGACGCAGGATGTACAGGAACATGTTCACGAAGTCGAGATAGAGATTCAACGCGCACAGAATCGAGATCTTCTTGATCATGTCCGGGCCTTCGCCCGCGTACTGGGCGAACAGGGCGCGGGTGGCCTGGGCGTCGTAGACGGTCATACCGGCGAACAGCACCAGCCCGATGGCGGAGATGAGCATCAGGGCGGTGTCGCCCGGTGCGAAGATCGCCAGCAGCACTTCGGCGATGATGAGCACGATAAGGCCTGCAAGCAGGACCGGTCCCGCCTTGAGCATGTTGAACTTGGTGGTGCGGCCGAGCATGGTCAGCGCGAAGAAGAACCCAGCGCACAAGGCCAGTGAAATGCCGATGGTGCCGAGGTCATAGACGGCGAAGATGATGCTCAGGGTAAAGCCCATGAGCGCGGCGTACACATAGAACATGACGCGCGCCGAGGAAGGCGTCATCCTGGTGATGCGGGCACCGAGATAGACGGCCAGCACGATCTGGACGATGGCCGGTGCGAATACGCCGAAGATGCCGGTGTATTGGAGGAACGTGATGTACAGGCCGGTCATCTGCGTGACGATGGCGACCACGGCGGTGACGAGCAGACCAATGGTCATCTCGCCGTAGGCCCGGGTCACGGAAACGCGCTGTGCCTCCTCATAGGCATAGGTCGCCTGGGTGTTGATGGCCGCGGTGCCGTTCTGCGCGTAGCCGTACTGCTGGTACTGGGACTGGCCATACTGCGGCTGCTGGGCATTGTATTGGTACTGATATTGCGGCTGCTGGCCGTTGAGATTGTTGTTGGGGGTGTTGCCGCCCTGGGGCTGCTGACCGAATGTCATAATTGCTCCTTACCTCGATTACGCATAACAGTACGGGATTTTTCTGACTATTTCATGAATATCCCGTACCAATATGACGGAATCGGCACAAACCCGGACTTTATTCATCAACGCACATTGCGACGCCGGTTTTTGCGAATCCCATGCCGACACGCCACGGCTTCCCCCCTTCATCACATACGGAACAACGCCCACATCTAGACTGGTAGGAAACGGTCCCGACGGGAAGGTCAGCATGTCAATCAGCGCCACGGAAAAGCCTTTGGGCAAAGTGTTCACCTCCGACTATCAGTTCACCATCCCTTCCTTCCAACGCGCCTACACATGGCAGGCGGACAACGTCTCGCAGCTGGTGAGCGACCTGCAGGACGCGTGTGCGAATCCGGACAGCCCCTACTTTCTGGGCTCCCTGATTCTCGTCAAGGACGGTTCGGCCAGATACCAGGTCATCGACGGACAACAGCGCCTCATCTCGCTGTCCATCATCATCTCCGTACTGCGCGAGTTGGAAACCGACCCGGACCTTATCGGCAGTCTCAACGAGCTTATTCTCGAGCCAGGCGACAAACTGCGCGGCATCAAGGCGCAACCGCGTCTGAAACTGCGCGAACGCGACACCGACTTCTTCCGCATGTATGTGCAGGAAGGCGATTTGGAGGGATTGTTCGACCTGCGCGACGGCGACATCGAATCCAACGCGCAACGCAACATCGCCGTCAATACACGACAGGTCTTCGATGAGCTTGCGAAGATGGAAGACCACGACCGACGCCGTTTCGCCTCGTATCTGGTCAACGAGGTCACGCTGGTGATCGTGACCACCGACGATCTGGCCGGGGCGCATCGCATCTTCGACGTGATGAACATGCGAGGCGTTCCCCTGACCGCATCTGACGTATTCAAAGCGAAATCGGTCGCCGCCATCTCGCCGGTCGCACGTACCGTCTACGCGACCCGTTGGGATGACATCATGGATCCGCTTGGCGACGATTCGCAACTTCTGGAGGAATTCTTCTCGGACCTGCACCTGATCGTCTCGCACAAGGCCGTCTGCACGCAACTGCTCGAGGAGTTCCGCAACGACGTACTCAAACCGTATGTCAGGGATCAGAACGTCATCTCGTTCATCGACGACGTGCTGGCGCCCTATGCCAACGCATGGCTTATCATCAGCAGACCGACCGACGCGAACCTGCCGGACGACGTGGTAGGCCAGCTCGTGGCACTCAACGATTATCAGACCACCGACTGGAAACCGGTCGCCATGTGGGCGCTGGTCAATTCCATCCGCAATCTCGGCAGCGACGCCGCCCGCGTGTTCTCCAAACCCGGAGCGCATACGAGGAAAACCACCACGAACGGGAAGAACGACGAAGACCTGCAACTGCACGACATGGCACGCCTGCGCGACGTTCTGTCCGCACTGGAACGCGTCACCGGCGTGGACAGCCTGAACAGACAAAGCCCGCTGTACCGACGTACGCGTTCGGCGAGCGCCATCCGCGACCTCGAACGAGGCCACACCCTGCAGCAGATCCGCGGATTCCTCATCACCGACGATGACCGCCGGAGCGCGCTGGCCCACCTGCGTGGCGAGCTACAGACCGGTCCCGCGCTGAAGCGTCTGCTGCTCATTCGCGCGAACGAGCAGCAGGCGGGATTACGCATCACCCGACCGCGTAGTCTCAACGCCGTTGCGATCATGCCCGAACAGGTCGTGTCGGGTTCGTCGTTCGCCGATTGGCCGGAAGCCGTACGTGACCATTGGGCCAACCGTATCGGCAATCTTGCGCTTAGCCAGGCCAATGAACGCCAGCTCGCGCCGCTCGCATCCTTTGAGGAACGCCGCGACCGCATGCTCCTGTCGGCGAGCTCCAAACGATTCCCCCTGACCGCGCAGCTTGCCGATATCGCCCAATGCACTCCTCAGACCCTGCAATTCCGACAGGATGAAACCATCCGGCTTATCGCCGATCATTGGAACATTCGCTACGATGCGGAACGTACCGACCTGTCCACGTTAAGCGAGGAATTCCTCACCAGAAAAACCGAGGCCAAGACGCCGACCTCGAAACGCGTGACCATCATGCAGATTCTGGAGGCCGGGTTGCTCATTCCGGGCGAAACGCTGGTCTGGGACCGACCGCGCAAGGGCGAACGCTGGGTGGTGACCGTCACCGCCGAAGGCAAGCTACGCATGGATGACGGGCTGGAATACGCCTCCCCCACCGCTGCCGCCCGGGCCGTCGGCGGCGGCAGTGCGGGACTGACCGTATGGAAACGCACCTCGAACGGCCAAAAGCTCAGCGACATCTGGAAAGCCTACCGACTCAAGAAACGCTGACCCCCTTCGGCCGACTCCTCCGACGGCCTCAATGGCCGGCAAGCCATTCGACGGCGAGCTTCGTACGGTTCGAAATATTGGTTTTGGCGAGAATGTCGCTGATGCGGTTACGTACCGTGCCCTCGCTTAAGAACAGTTTCGCCGCGATCTCACGGTTGTCAAGGCCCTCGGCGACCAACTCCACCACGTCACGCTCACGGTCGGTGAGATGCGCGAAACGGTCGGGAGCATCCATGCACCCTGAGTCCTGCGGTTCGTTCGGTCGCGCTGCCTTTGGCGCCGTACCATTGGCGAACCGCAACTTCGCGAGAACCTCCGCGCCCATGACGATCTGCCCCGCCATGACGGCCTGCACCGCCGGGATGACGGAAGAGACGTCCTGCTTGATGAGATAGCCTTTCGTGCCGATCTCCATGGCCTTGGCGATATACGCCTCATCCGCGAACGTGGTCAGTACAAGGATGCGGGCGTCCGGATGAGCATGAAGGATGCGCTCGGACGCGGTCAATCCGTCCATGCCGGGCATCTGTACGTCGATGAGCAGCATGTCGGGAACGTTCTCGTCATATTTGGACATGGCGGCTTCGCCGCTGTTTGCGGTCCAAGGCACCTCCGCGGCACCGGTCGCAGCAAGAATCGTCGCCAGCGACGAGCAGACGATCGGATCATCATCAGCGATGGCGACTTTCATGATGAGGTCTCCTTCGACTTGGGAATCGATACGAACACCCGCCATCCTCCATGATACGGCCCGCAGACGGCGCTACCGCCCAAGGCCCGGGCGCGCTCCTCGATATCGGCCAGGCCGATGCCCTCATCGTCACGGGGTTTCGCCGGCATGGCATGGCCGTCGTCCTGCACGACCAACTGCCACAATGCCGGCATATCACGCAACGTGATATGCACGGTTTCGGCGTCACTGTGCCTGACGGTATTGTTCAACGCCTCACGAATCGTGGTGGCGAAGCAACGCGCGATCGGGGAGGGTGCATCATCAATGGCGTTGTCGAGCATCACCTCAAGACCCACCGCCTGCGAGGCGGCATCGATCTGCGCGGTGAAATCGGTACCTTCCTCTTTCAGGTCATGCACCGATCTGCGCACCATGGTCATCGCCTCGTTCACCGTCGCATGAATATCCTCGAACCCCCGTGCGTCGGCATCCCGACCGGAGATTTGCGCCACCACTTGAGATGCTTCGGACTGCATGATGGCACGGGTCAGTAGATGCCCGACATTGTCATGGATCTCCCGGGCGATACGGGTACGTTCCGACAGGATGGCCGAACGCACCGAGGACGCACGGTCCTCCTCGGATTCGGAGAGCCGATTGCGCAACTGGCGAATCTGGTTTCGCCGCGTGTCCTGCAGGCGCTTGGTCTGCAAGAGCAGATCGTCAAGCCGCATAAGCTGCAGTCCGACGCCGAATCCCAGCATGGTCAACATGGCCAATACCGCAATCCACGTCCAATCCCATGGAAGATTCGCAATGTTCCTACGAACCGCAAGACCTGCGAGAGGTATCGTCCAGACCCATCGCGCACACAGGGCCGCGCACTTGCCCATATCCGGCCATGCTTCGCCTTGGCGGAGCGGCCCGCATCCACGAATCGCCGCCGCATCCACCGCAATCACCGGCAACAGCCAGCACATTTCCGGGCACCATACCGCATTGAGCGAGAACGCACAGACCACGGCAGACGTGACGATGCCGAATCGTGTATATTCGCCGACGGCGGCACAGCAGATGGCGAGCACCATCGCATAGATCAGTTGCAGGGAGGCATCGCCGATCACGGCGATGCCGAGAAGCACGCCCATGATCATGAGCAGACCTTGGAATGTCAGTCGCCGCATGCCTTACCTGTTTCGCCTCGCCGTCATACCACTGCTTCAAGCGTAATGCACGTGCTTCGATGTTCGGCTACGACGGCGTCCGAACGTGACAATTGTCATGATGAACCGTCATGGGCGTCATGAACGACGTGATTTCATGCACTATGTCGGAGAATTCCCGCGAACGACAATGGAACCAACGGAGCAAGGAGCATTCCATGAACGAAGACCATTCCACCGTGAGCGCGGTGCAGGTGACGCATCTCGTCAAACGTTACGGCGATATGCTGGCGCTCGACTATTTTGACCTCGACGTGCGTCAGGGCGAAATCTTCGGCCTGCTCGGGCCGAACGGTTCGGGCAAGACCACGGCGATCAACTGCATACTCGCGCTGCTCACGTTCGACGCGGGTACGGTACGCGTGTTCGGGGAACCGATCGGCCCGACCAGTTACGCGCTGAAGCGTCGCATCGGCATCGTTCCTCAGAACATCGCCGTGTTCAATGAGCTCACCGTCGAGGAGAACATCGATTATTTCTGCTCGCTCTATGTCGGTGACAAGGCCCGCCGACGCGAGCTGGTGAACGAAGCGCTGGATTTCGTGGGATTGCAGGACTACCGCAGATTCCGACCGGCGAAACTGTCCGGCGGACTGCTGCGCCGCCTCAACATCGCATGCGGCATCGCGCATAAGCCCGACCTGATTTTCTTCGACGAACCGACCGTGGCCGTGGACCCGCAGAGCCGCAATGCGATTCTCGAAGGCATCCAGAAGCTCAGCCGCGAGGGCGCGACCGTAATCTACACCAGCCATTACATGGAAGAGGTGGAACAGATCTGCGACCGTATCCTCATCATGGATCACGGCCGGCACCTCGCGCTCGGCACCGCCGACGAGCTCAAAGCCATGATTGACGCCGGCGAACGGATCAGTGTGGAAACCGCCGACCTAGGAGGGACCGCGGACGGCTCGAACACCGCAATCATGCTCAAACGACTGCGCGCGCTCCCCTTCGTGTTGGAGGCAGTCTATGACGGCCGCGAACTGACCGTGCGCTGCCGCCGGGGCGAACACAACCTCATCGACGTATTGAACGTACTCGAGGCGAACGGCACGAACATCGGGCATCTGACCTCGCATCAGCCGACGCTCAATGACGTGTTCCTTGAGCTGACCGGTACGGCGTTGCGCGACTGAAAGGCGTGTGATCACCATGTTGCAGACGTTACTGATCACGTTGAAACTGCATTTTCGTCAGAAAATACAGTTATTCTGGCTGTTCGCCTTCCCCATCATCCTGGCCACCATGTTCAACGGGATGTTCGGCAACATCTCCGAAAACTACGCATTGCACACCTTCGACATGGCGGTGGTCGAAGACGCGGACTGGAAGGCGAATCCGGGCCTGCAGACGCTGATTGCCGGCATCTCGACCGATGGGGGCTCTTCGGACTCCGATACGACGGGCAAGGTCGTCGACGACGACGGCGATATGCCGAAACTCATCAACGCCATCCCGACGACATCAAGAGCCTCCGCCGACAGGCTACTCGCCGACGGCAAGGCGCAAGGCTACCTGTATGCCGACTCCAGCGGCCGGTTGCATATGGCGGTCAGCGAATCCACGCAGGGCAGCGTCACGGATGTGATGGCCAACAGCAGCGGTCTGGGCATCTCGCTGACCATGCTGAACAACATCGTCAACCTGTACAACCGTACCGGCATGGTCATTACCGACATTCTCGCCACCAACCCGACGGCCATGATGGACGGACGACTGACCTCAAGCATCGGCGCGATATCCGGATACACGAAGGAAGTGAAGCTCACGAACTTCAAACCGGACGGAACCGCCCGTTACTATTACGCATTGCTGGGCATGACCGCACTGATGGCGATGACCTTCGCCGTGAGCACGGTGACGATGGCGCAGGCGAATCTGTCGACGCTGGGCGTCCGCCGTTCCGTGGCACCATTGGCCAAATGGAAACAGCTCGCAGCCGGATTCCTGGCCAGCTGGTTCTGTTCGTTCCTAAGCCTGACGGTCGCGATGCTGTACATCCGCTTCGGATGCGGCATATCGCTCGGCGGGCGCGAATGGGCCGCGATCGGCTCCTGCGCGGCGGCATCCTTCTCCGCGAGCGCATTCGGCATGTTCATCGGAGCCCTGCCGAAGATGCCGACCGGCGCCAAACATGGATTGTGCACGGCAATCTCGTGCATACTGTCGCTCTTCTCCGGACTGTACGGTTCGTTCGCCATGGGCCTGAGCGATATGATCGCCCGGCATGCGCCATTGCTCAGCCTCATAAACCCGGCCCAGCAGATCACGAACCTGTTCTATGACATTCTCTACTACGACAGCTTCACACCGCTGTTCAAAACCATAGGCATACTGCTCACCATGAGTGCGATCTGCCTGGTAGCAGCGGTCGCTTTCCTGAGGAGGCAACGCTATGAATACCTGTAAAGCCGCATTGCGGATCCTCCATGCCCGCAAACTTTACGTCATCATCTATCTTGTATGGATCGGCGCGATGATGTTGGGCATCAGTTGGCAGATCATGCATGCCTCACGAAACGCGGACAGCACCACCTATCAGCCGAGCGCCGCCCAAGTGGCCATAATCGATCGCGACGCAGACGCCGACGGCCTGGCATCCTCGCTGCGTTCCTATCTGTCGACGGACAGCGAAATCGTCGACATTGCGGACGACGACGAATCGTTACAACAGGCCGTCGCCTCGAACTACGTCGATCTGATCGCCATCATCCCGAAAGGATTCGCCGAACGGTACCAGCGGTATCTGAATGAGGCCGACGGTTCCGCCGCTCAGCCCGCCATCGAGACGGTGGTGAGCTACACCTCCGGTTCCGGTTCGCTCGCACAGTTGAAGGTCAACGAGTTTCTTTCGCTGACACGCACCTCGTATCTGGGACTTCCCTCCGGCGCACGTAACGTGTCCGATGCGGCACGGACAGTATTGGACATCGCGAAGAAAGACACCAAGGAATCATCCGTCGCCGTCATCCAGGCGCCATCCAACGATACCGATACCGTCAAGCCGGCCGCCTCGGCATTCGCAAGCACCATCAAAACCGGCCTGTATCCGCTCTTGCTGGTCATGCCGATATGCACGTTCCTGGTGATCGGCACATTCAACGAAAGCGAGATCCGCCGCCGACTCTATGCCTCGCCGAAACGTTCGGTATCGCTGGAACTGCAGCAGGTGGCCACATGCTGCATGTTCGGCCTGCTGGTATGCATCGGCTACACCGCCGCGATCTTCCTGCTGATGACGATGGCGGGAGTGCCGTTCGAAGGACTGACGATTGCCAACGTCGGACTGTCGTTCGTCTCGCTGCTGGTCTATACGTTAATGGCCATCGCCTGCGGTTTCCTGCTGGGATCGGTCGTCCTTTCCGAAATGGCCGTGAATGGGTTCGTCAACGTATTCGGCCTGCTCACCATGTTCACGTCGGGCATGTCGTTCGCAGTGGACATGATGCCAGCCCCGATGATCATGATCGGCAAGCTGCTGCCGGGATGGTGGCTGTGCGTGTCCATCGACAATGTGTTCGGACTCGGCACGGCTTCGAACACCGGCGTGGACTATGGCGCATGGGCGTCGTCGATCGGTCTGGTGGCGTTGTTCGGCGTAGCGTTCGTCTGCCTCGGTCTGGCCCTGGGCCGTATCCGTCGCACCCGTCCGACCTTGGCCTCCCCTGCGACCACGCAGCTGGCGAAGTAAGGATGCCGATCGAATTCGCGATATCGGAGTACTCGACCGCAATCGGCAGCCAGTCCCACGCCGTTGGCCTATCGCAACGTCAGGAACGGAGCATGCCGTTGCGATAGGCCAACGGCGTGATGTGCATGAGCCTACGGAACGTGCGTGTGAAAAAACTGGCCGAGGAGAATCCCGTCTGGGCGGCGATCGTGGCGATCGGCAGTTGCGTGGTCGTCAGCAGTTCCGCGGCGGCGCGGACGCGCACATCATTGACGAACTCGATCGGCGTCTGACCGAGCAACTCGCGAAAGATCGCGGTACACGTGGTGCGTCCCACCAATCCGGCCGCCGCGATCTGCGCCAACGTGATCTGATGCACGTAATGCTGCTGCACGAAATCGACCATCATGGCGAGTGTGGCGACATGCGGATGCCGTCCGGCATGGTCGTGCATGCCGTCATCGCCGCGCTCGCGTGCGATCACGGTCAGTTCACGCAGTATCGCATAGAAGCAGCTGAGTACGGTCAATGGCGCAGTGTCATCCGCCAATGTCATATCGCCTACCGCCGAAGACCTCATACCATCCGGTCGTCCGAATTTCGCATCGTGCAGTTGCACGATGCGGCCGATCAACTCGCTTCCGTGCACATCATCGGGGTTCAGGACGACGTAGGGCGTCGACTCATCCGTCACCAACGGCATCACGAATCGCTCATACACTGCGGTGGGAGCGCTCATACGTGCGGGATTGAGCAGCGTACAAGAGAATTCGCAGTCGGTGCCGTCTTCGGTGAACCCATAATGCAATTGGCGTGAGTTGACGAAAATCGCCTGTCCTTCCTCAAGACGAATGACCTCGCCATTCACGAAATACCACATGTGACCGTGGATGATATGCGTGAATTCAAGGTCGATATGCCAATGGCATTCCGCACGCATGTTCGGATATTGGTGCAATAAGAAGTGTTCGGTGAATGAAAAGAACATCGGCGCGTCGTATTGCACCATTTCCGCGCCGTTGGGCAGGCGCCCCCAGCCGGTGATCGGCATGAATTCATAAGGTAGACGCTCTGCCCGTTCAGATTGGTTCATCCAACGCTCCGCCAACTCGATTCGGTAAATAGTGCAAAATCTAGGAACGATAGTACAACGAAATGCGGTGTCGCCGAACGACAAGGGCATTGAATGGTACTCAGCATCCATCAATCGATTGACGTACGACGCAGGAGGAGCATCATCATGGCGGACACCATCAGCCAGCCGGCAAAGGACGAATGGGAACGTATGCTTTCCGGTGAACTGTATGTTGCCGACAGTCCGCAGCAGCAGGACGCGAACATGCGCAAACGCCGCCTCGTGCAGGCCATCAACACGTCGAAGTACGACGCGTTCAAGGAACGCGAGGAGTTGTTCCGCGAGCTGTTCGGCTCGCTCGGCAAAGGTGGTTTCCTGGAACCGCCGTTCAATTGCGACTACGGCTGCAACACGTACATCGGAGACAACTTCTATGCCAATATGGACTGCATCTTCCTCGACGTCGCGAAGATCACCATCGGCGACCGCGTGTTCTTCGGACCAAGAGTAGGCCTATACACGCCATATCATCCGATCGACGCCGCCGTACGTTCCTCCGGTCCGGAAGGAGCCCGACCTATCACCATCGGCAGCGACGTTTGGTTCGGCGGCAACGTAATCGTCGGTCCCGGCGTCACCATCGGCGACGATGTGGTGATTGGTGCCGGCTCCGTGGTGGTCAAGGACATCCCCTCACATTCGGTGGCCGTAGGCAATCCATGTCATGTCATTCGCAGGATCACGGATGCCGACCGTGAATACTGGGAAGGCAAAGCCGCCGAATACCGTGCGTGGAAGGATTCGCTCAAAAGCTGATGTGAGTGGACGGCGGACAGCTGCCGCCATCCCGTGAATCACGACCGCGCATGGTACGGCGCCGGAATATGGCTGACTTGCCACGGCCTCATGTTCCGGCGCCGTTTTTCGTACCCGCCGCACCCACATTCCGACTTATGGAGGCCATCTTGAGAGCCGTTGCAACTTGGCATGATTTTTTGCGTCAGACCATGACGCTGGCCCTGCCCATTGCGTTTCAGCAGCTTATGCTGGCGCTCTCGTCCTGTGCCGACACGTTGATGCTGGCGGGGGTCGGGCAGGATGAGCTGTCCGCGGTATCACTCGCCACGCAGTTCCAATTCATCTTCAGCCTGTGCCTTGCCGCATTGACGCTCGGCATGAGCATTCTCGTCGCACAGTATTGGGGCGCCGGCAACAAGGAGGCGGTGGAAAAGGTGCTGGCGTTCATCATGCTGTACGCCGGTGGATTGTCGTTGCTGTTCTTCGCCGCGACCTTGCTGCTACCGGATTCGCTGATGTCGATCATGACGAACGACGCCACACTGGTCGCTCTCGGTGCACAGTATCTGAGGATTTCGTCGGTCTCCTACCTGTTCATCGGCCTGTCGCAGATCTACCTGTGTCTGATGAAGAACGTCGGCGCCGCGACCATTGGCATGACGGTGAGCACGGTTGGCGTGATCGTGCATGTTGCGTTGAATGCCATGCTGATTTACGGTTGGCTGGGTCTGCCGAAACTGGGGATTTTCGGAGCCGCGATCTCCACGGTGATTTCGCGCGCGATCGAGCTGATATGGTCGGCTGCGGTGGCTTCACGAAACGACAGGCCACGATTGCGGTTGCGCATGATGTTGCATCCGGACGTAATGCTTCAGCGGGATTTCTGGCATTACAGTCTGCCGGTACTCGGCAACGAGCTGGTGTGGGGCTGCGGATTCACCATGTACACCGTAATCATGGGTCATCTTGGCGCGGATGCGGTGGCGGCCAACTCCATCGCCAATATCGTCAAGGATCTGCTGGTCTGTTTAAGTCTTGGTCTCGGCAATGCCGGTGGCATCCTGGTCGGCAATCTGCTCGGTCGCAATGCGTTCGAAGAGGCGAGGATCATGGGCGATCGACTATGCAGACTGGTGGCGCTGGTTGGCGTCGGCACGGGACTGCTGATCGTCGCCGTACGTCCTCTGGCATTGCGGTGGGCTGGATTGACGCCACAAGCCACGCACTATCTGTCGGTCATGCTGCTCATCTGCGCATACTATGCGGCCTGCGGATGCCTGACCAACCTGACCATCGCAGGTATTTTTCCAGCCGGCGGCGACGCGAAATTCGGTCTTGTCTGCGACGCGATCGTCATGTGGGCCATCGTCGTGCCGATTGGTCTGCTATCCGCCTTCGTAATCAAGTTGCCGGTGCTGGCGGTCTACGCACTGCTCAATACCGATGAATGCATCAAGATGATTCCCGCCCTGATCCACTATCGCAAATACCGCTGGATCAACAACGTGACCCGCCAATAACCCAACTTTCCGCAGCAATCATGGAGCGAACCGGCCACGATTGGGCCGAGCATACGAAAAAAGGGGGGATGGAATCCGATGATCTCATCCCCCTAGTAGGTTCCCACCTACTTCATCAAATTACGCAGGACGTACTGGAGAATGCCTCCATTGCGGTAATAGTCCGCTTCACCCGGAGTGTCGATGCGCACGATCGCATCGAACTCGGTCTTGGAACCATCCTCATGGGTGGCGGTAACGTGAACCGTCTTCGGGGTGAAACCGCTGTTGAGTTCCTCGACGCCGGAAATGTCATATGTTTCCGTACCGTCGAGACCGAGGCTTTCATAGGACTCACCCGCCGGGAACTGCAACGGCAGCACACCCATACCGATCAGGTTGGAACGGTGGATGCGTTCGAAGCTTTCGGTAATGACGGCCTTGACGCCCAGCATGACGGTGCCCTTCGCGGCCCAGTCACGCGAGGAACCGGTGCCGTATTCCTTGCCGGCAAGCACAACCAGCGGCACGTCGTTGCTGATGTAGTCGCGGGATGCCTCGAAGATCGTAGTCGGCTTCTTGGCCAGGAAATCATAAGTAAAACCACCGGGGGTGACTTCTTCGCCTACGGAGGCGAGCAGCTGGTTCCTCAGGCGGATGTTGCCGAAGGTGCCGCGCACCATGACCTCATGGTTGCCTCGGCGGGAACCATAGGAGTTGAAGTTCTTCGGTTCGACACCGCGGTCGGTCAGATACTTGCCGGCCGGGCTGGTGGCCTTGAACGCACCTGCCGGAGAGATGTGGTCGGTGGTCACGGAGTCGCCGAGCAACGCGAGCACGCGGGCACCATGAATGTCACTGACCGGATCCGGGGTGGCCTTCATGCCGTCGAAGAAGGTCTGCTTACGCACGTAGGTGGAATTCTCATCCCATGCAAACAGCTCGCCTTCCGGCACATCAAGGCCCTTCCAGCGATGATCGCCATCGAATACGGAAGCGTAATCCTTGAGGAACATCTCACGGCTGACGGTACCGTCGACCACGGCTGCGACCTCTTCGTTGGTCGGCCAGATGTCCTTGAGATATACGTCGTTGCCGGCTGTATCCTCGCCGAGTGGCTGGGTCTCGAAATCGAAGTCCATGGTACCGGCGAGCGCGTAGGCAATGACCAACGGAGGAGATGCCAGATAGTTCATCTTGACATCCGGGCTGATGCGGCCTTCGAAGTTACGGTTGCCCGACAGTACGGAAGTGACGGTCAGGTCGTTGGCATTGATGGCTTCGGAGATTTCCGGCAGTAGCGGACCGGAGTTGCCGATGCAGGTGGCGCAGCCGAAACCGACCAGCTGGTAGCCAAGCGCGTCGAGATCGTCCTGCAGGCCGGCGGCCTTCAGATAGTCGGCCACCACTTGGGAGCCCGGGGCGAGCGAGGTCTTGACCCACGGCTTCGGCTTAAGTCCCTTGGCATGTGCATTGCGGGCGATCAGACCGGCGGCGATCATGACGGACGGATTGGAGGTGTTGGTGCAGGAGGTGATGGACGCAATGGCCACGTCACCGTTCTTGATGTCGAAGTCGCCACGGAAGTCGGTGGAGACGGCAACCGGCTCCTGCACGGTCTTGTCGGTCTCGTAATCCGGCAGGGTCTCGGCGAACCTGGCCTTGGACTCGGTCAGCACGATGCGGTCCTGAGGTCGCTTCGGCCCGGCGATGGACGGCACGACCGTACCGAGGTCGAGTTCGAGGTATTCGGAATATTGCGGTTCCACGTAGTTCGGATCGGTGGTGTCTCCCCACAGCTTGTTGGCCTTGGCGTACGCTTCGACAAGTGCGATCTGCTCTTCGGAACGGCCGGTCAGGCGCAAATAATCAAGTGTGACGCCGTCGATCGGGAAGATGCCGCAGGTGGAGCCGAACTCCGGACCCATGTTGCCGATGGTGGCGCGGTTGGCCAACGGCACGGAAGCGATGCCTTCGCCATAGAACTCCACGAACTTGCCGACCACGCCATGCTTGCGGAGCATGTCGGTGATGGTCAGGACCACGTCGGTGGCGGTGACGCCCTCCGGAATGGAGCCGGTGAGCTTGAATCCGACGACACGCGGCACGAGCATGGAAATCGGCTGGCCGAGCATGGCCGCTTCGGCCTCGATGCCGCCAACGCCCCAGCCGAGCACGCCCAGGCCGTTGACGGTGGTGGTGTGCGAATCCGTACCCACACAGGAATCGAGATAGGCGAGTTCACGACCGTCTGCGGCGGCCGCGGTCATGATGACCTTGGCAAGGTATTCGATGTTGACCTGATGGATGATGCCGGTTCCCGGCGGTACCACGCGGAAGTTCTTGAACGCCTGCTGCCCCCAGCGCAGGAACTGGTAGCGTTCGCCGTTGCGCTGATATTCGATGTCCATGTTCTGTTCGACCGCATCGGCCACGCCGTATTTGTCGATCTGCACGGAGTGGTCGATGACCATGTCGGACTGCACCTGCGGGTTGATGACCTCCGGATCGCCTCCCAGCTCCTTGACCGCATCGCGCATGGTGGCGAGGTCGACGATGCACGGCACGCCGGTGAAGTCCTGCATGACCACACGGGACGGGGTGAATTGGATCTCATGACTCGGCTGTGCGGCCGGATCCCAATCCAACAGGGCCTTGACATGATCATCCGTAATGTTGGCGCCGTCGATGTTGCGCACGAGGTTCTCGACGAGGACCTTCAACGAATACGGCAGATGATCGATGCCCGGCAGATCCGCAATGCGGTAATAGTCGTAATCCTTGCCGTCCACCTTCAGGGTGTCCAGCTGGTCGTCGCGCACAGACATGCTACCTCCGAGCTTTCTTGGATGTATAACAACAGCTGATTATCCGTTGTCAACGATACAGGGAGGTTAATTCAGCTCTGGCGTGTCTTCTTGAAGTATGGGACAATACGCGGCAGTTTCGGCACGAGCCAGATGCATAGCGCGAACATGATGGCCGACAGCGCCAGCGCGACCATGGTGGCACGCAGCATCTCCCCCGTCGGTATGACGAGCGCAAAGAAACGCGCGGTGAAAGGCACGAACATGCCGGCCACGCCAGCCATGGCGAACGTCAGCACCAGCACGCCCCTCCACGAGTTCAAGGGGCTCGCCACCCGTGCCAGCACGAAAATGCCCATCATGAGCAGAATGATGGCATTGACGCCACGCAACATGGCCAATTGGACGCTCGAACGCTCGACATCCCATCCCATGAACATCGGCAGCAGCCATGACGTGCACAGAATCGACAGGCCCGTAGCGACGCCTCCTGGCAATGCAAAGCTCACCACACGCTTCAAAAAGCCAGGAATATACCGACGTGTGTTCGGCGCCAGCGCCAGAATGAACGCCGGCATGCCGATGGTGAGCCCTCCGATATAGGTGATGTGACGCGGTAGATACGGAAATGGAATCTGCGTCAGTACCACACCAAGTGAAATCAACGCGGAATACACGGTTTTGACAAGAAACAGGCTGGCTACGCGTTCCATGTTGGCCATGACCTGGCGTCCTCGGGCCACCACGTCAGGCAGATGCGAGAATTTCGAATCGACGAGCACCACCTGCGCCACGGCTTTGGTGGCCGGCGCCGCATTGCCCATGGCGATGCCGAGGTCGGCCTCCTTGATGGCCAGCGCATCATTCACGCCGTCGCCGGTCATGGCCACTACGTGGTCGGTCAGGTGCAATGCCTGGACGATGGCTTTCTTCTGGTCCGGCAGCACGCGGCCGAGCACATCCACATCATCGAGCACGCGAGCCAGTTCCTCACTGTTGGCCGGCAGTTCACGCGCATCCATGAACACCGGCTCCCGTTCGCCGGTCAATCGTACTTTTCTGGCGATCGCACCGACGGTGACGGGATTGTCGCCGGAAATGATGCGACAGCGCACGCCCTGCTCACGGAACCAGGCGAGCGTCGCCTCCGCGTCGCCTCTGATGTGTTCGGAACACAGCACCAACGCAACCGGCTGCGATGTGGAATCAAGCTTCGGATCGGTCTCGTAGTCGGACGAGGCGGCCCCGTCGAAACGTACGATCAGCAACACTCGATTGCCGTCGTCGGCGAAATCATTGACCTGACGCAATATGCCGGAATAATCGCCGTCGAGATGGGAGATGATGACCTCCGGCGCGCCCGTCGTCCATACGGCATCGCCATCGTAGATCGAGCTCCATTTGCGGGCCGACGAAAACGGCACGCGTGCCGTAACCACACCCGGGGCAAAGCCCTGCTCCCCCAGCCCCGCAAGAACCGCCTGTCCGGTGCCGTTCGGCTGGCCTTCGTTCGACAGATCGAACAGTGCCTGCTTGATCCGATGCTCATCCGCATCATCCGCCAATGGGACGATACGGTTGAGCATGATGCCGCCGTCGGTGATGGTACCGGTCTTATCAAGGTTCAGGCAGTCCACACGGGCAAGCGTCTCCACGGACTCGAGTTCCTGCACCAGCGTGTTCCGTCGTGCCAGTCGGATTGCGGCAAGCGCGAAATTCAGCGAGGTGAGCAACACCAGGCCTTCGGGAATCATGCCCACCACACCGGCCACGGCGGAGACGACCGCGGAACGCCATTGGCCGGTCGTAACGGCAGTGTCCCAGCCTCCCACGGCGTGAATCTGCGACCAGATGAGCAGCACGCATAACGGTACGACCAGAAAGGTCATGAACTTCAGAATCGTGTTGATGCCCTTGTTCAGGTCGGAGACGGTTTTCTTGTAGACCTTCGCCTGTGCGGTCAACGTAGCGGCATAACTGTGTTCGCCGACCGCCTCGACCTTCGCCAACGCCATGCCGGAGATGGCAGTGGAACCGGAATAGATTCGTTCCCCATCGCCCTTGCGTACGGTACGCGATTCACCGGTAAGCATGGATTCGTCCAACTCCAGGCCCCATGTACGCACGATCCGAGCATCGGCGGGCACCTGTTCTCCCGAACGGATCCACATGAGATCGCCAAGCACGATTTCGTTATGCGGCACCTCGACGTCCACCCCGTCGCGATGCACCAGATAATCCGAAGCGACGAGAATCGACAGTCTGTCAAGCGTACGCTTCGCCTTAAGCTCGGTGATGATGCCGATGCCGGTGTTGATGATGATCACAAAACCGAAAACGGCATCCTTCCAGGACCCGGTAATGAGCACCATGAGCATGGCCGCGAGAATGATGCCGTTGAACAACGTGAACACATTCGCACGGATGATGTCGACCAAGGAGCGCGAGGTCGACGACTTGACGGCATTGGCCTGCCCGCCGTCTTTCAGGGTCTTGACTTCGGCGGCCGTCAGACCCGACTCGCCGATCGGGGGCATGGAAGGACTTGCACTCATGCTTGTCAGCCTACCGTCCCCGACTTATCCATGCCGGACTTTCCTGTGAAAGCACGGTGAAATAACCACCATATGCCGTGACGCGGCAAACGCCATGTTCGTTATTTCGTGGTGACGACCATGTCACGCTCATGCGGATCGTTGTTGCCGATGGTCATTACGGCATCGGCGATGGGAACCGCATCGGCCATGCGATCGTTGATGGTCAGCACAGCCGCATACAGCTTCCCGTCCTTGGGTGCATGCACCGGATTGAGCAGTGCCACCGCGATTCCCGCCTCGCGGGCCCCTTGCAATGCCGCATGCCAGTCGTCGCGATTGGCATCGGTCACATCCATGCCGCCGATGACGATGATGCCAACCTTGCTCTGCGTCATGTCGCGTACGCCTTGAATGGCCGTTTGCTGAGCGTCGATGGTGCCGGTGACGGGAACATACGTCGGCTTGAGTTTGCCCTGCTCCATGGCATCCAGTACCAAGCCGTCAGCGTCGATGTCCTGCGAACCGATGAACGCCACTTTGGTGTCGGCACGGTCAGGGCCGACGTGGGCGACGGCGGAATCCTGCGATTGCGTATCCCCCACGGCCCCGTTCGGCGGCGTGCAGGCGGTCAGGGAGACCGCCAATCCGATCGCCAGCATTGCCATGCCCGCACGTCGCAACGCGTTGTCACTCACCGCTTATGCTTCCTGAACAATGCGACGGTCTCCACATGATGGGTCGTCGGATAAATGTCGAAAGCGTGGATGTCGGCCAACTCATAGCCAAGACCGGCCAGAGTGGCGGTATCGCGCGCAAGACTCGCCAGATTGCAGGCGATGTAGATCACGCTGCGTGCCTCGGAGTCGGCGATCTGCCCGCACACCTTGGCGCGGGCGCCGGCACGCGGCGGATCAAGCACCACCACATCGGGTCTGGCCAGATCGTTGCGCACATTGCCCAAGGTCTTCGCCACATCACCGGCACGGACATCCACATTATCCAAATGGACATGTCGCAGATTGCGTTGCGCATTGCGTACGGCCGTCTTACCGCCTTCCACGCTCAGCATGCGCGTGCGTTCCGCAGCAAGCGAAGCCAATGGTAGGGTGAACAGGCCCGATCCGGAATACAGATCCCACACGCAGGCCGATTGGGCACCGTTCAGCTCTCTCCGGACCAGATCAATCACGTGGTTGGTCAATGCGATCGGTGCCTGTCGATGCATCTGCCAGAATCCCCCGGCATCGACGCCGTACTCGAAGTCCCGGCCGGCGACGGTGACTTTTTCGGTCAGCGCACGCGTACCGGCCGTCACCTCGCCGTCCACCAACACCGCATAGTTCTCTTCGACCGCGGCACCGTCACGGGGTTCGGGTACGGAAAGCCTGATCTGGGAACCGGGGGTGAATCCGCCATCCCATACATGCTCGCGTTCGGCCACGTCGAGCAGCGCGCGGCTAGCCAACGGCATCGTGTCGATCGGCACACGAACATGCGTGCCGCGCCGACGCATGGATGGCCGTCCGTCGGCATCGGCGATCATTTCGATACGGGTGCGCCAATGCAGTCCTCGTTCGGCTTCATCTTGCGGCATGCGATCGATCGGCACTTCCACTGCCGTATGCCCCAGCCGCAACATCTGCTCGACAATCGAGCAGGTCTTCCACTTGAGCTGCCCGGCAAGGCTCACATGCACCAGATCGGCGCCGCCAACCCCTCCGCCCATGGCAAGGGGCCCTGCCAATGGCCATATCGGTTCGGCACGGTCTTCGCTGGCCTCCAGCACTTCCACGACCTCACCAGTCCAGAAGCGCTCTTCCCTATCGTGTGGTTCATCAAGTTCCACACGGACCAATTCTCCCGGCAATGCGAAACGAACGAAAACGACCCGTCCGTCAATGTGGCCCACGCAACGCCCTTGATCGGCATATCGTTCGATGCGGATGGTCGCTTCCATCAGTGCTGTTCCTCCAAGCAATCATGTTCGCCCTGACCGGATTCTTCGGACAAGGCCTTGTGCCGGTGCATCGGCGTAGCGACGATCAGATACGAGACCCAGATCGCCAACGCCCAGAATGGAATGCCCATAAGCAGGCGTGCAGTGCCAAGCCAGCCGACATGATTGGCGGCATACAGTGGCACCTGTACGACCAGACGCAACGAGAACACGGCGATCCACAGCGCGGTGATGACCGTATAGGCCCGGTTGAGCGCCTTGTCCGATCTCCAATCGTCCAGCCACGCACGGAAATGCTCGGTGGGCAACGTGCGGATGAACTCGATGACCAGACCCAACCCTGGTACGCGTGCGATCAGCGACGTCGTAAGCAACACGATGTAGAACGCGTTGGTCAGGAAGCCGAACATGTAATAATTACGCGCTTCATGGCTTTGCCACGCCCAAATCAGGCAGATGCCCACGGCGAGCAGGCCGCTGACGGCACCCATCACCGACTGGCGCTGCAACAACCGTACGATCACCTGAAGCACGGCCAGCGCAGCGGAAACGCCGACGGTCAGCTGCAGATTGGCGGTGATGACGAACAACACCACAAACACGACGCCTGGCAGCATCGATTCGACCACGCCACGCGGACCGCCGATGGCGTCAATCACGGAGAAGTCGTCGTCATTGCCGGCATCGGCGAGAGCGCCGAGACCGGTACGTTTTCTGGTTTCAGTCATTGGTCGAAACGAAAACCTTCGATCAGCGCACTTCGGAGAACATCGGACCACGGGACAGGGTGGTCTTGACCTCGACCTGATGATCGGAGTCGAACGGCCCCTTCGGTTTGCCCGGAATATCCGTCTTCTCGTCGTTGCCTTCCTGTTCGGCGGCCTCCTTGGCGGCCTTACGTTCGGCCGGTGCGACCGGAGGATGCATTGGGATGAGGTCACGTGGGGCAAGAGGATCGTCGCCGCGCTCCACCACGATATTCGCAAAGAATTCGTTCAATGCCTTGGTTTCGTCATGTTCCGGATCGGTGGCGGCCTTGCCCGAGAAGATGCCGCGTAGCATCCAACGCGGGCCATCGACACCTACGATGCGGGTCAGCACCTTACGGCCGCCCTTGACCACAACCGGCAACGACAGTTCGGTGCCGAACACACCGTCGACTTCGGAGGCGGCTTTATTGGCCTCGATCAGATCGGCACGCACATCATCCCATAGTCCCATGGTCTTCGGGGCTGCGAACGCCTCGATCTCCAAACTGGACGAGCCATAGGTGATGGTGGAGCCGAGCACCTGCTGCGTGGCGCGGTTCGCCTTCACACGCAGTTCGATGCCCTGCAGAAACGGCAGATAGTAGGATCCCAGATCAAGATAGTCATCGTAATCGGGCACATCCTCGTCGTCCACGTCCCAAGGACCGCGTTCATCGCCGCGTCCTTCGTATACGGCGGAAGGCTCGGGCAGCTCCATGACCTCCTGGGCCTGAGCCGCGGCCTCATCCACAGCCTGCTCTTCGGCGGCCTGCTGAGCGTCCTCGCTCTGGCGCTTCTTCTTGCCGAATCCAAACAATCCCATGATGTTCCTCATTTCATAACGGTTGCAACCGTGACCAGCCTAGCACCCACGCTTAATATGAGCTGGGAATTCGTGGCCCGTTCCTGCGAGTCGCGTCTCAGATGTCGTAGGTGATGGTCAGCGGCGCATGGTCGGACCAGCGTTTGTCGTAGGTCGGGGCCTTGTCGATGACGAATCCGCAAGCGGATTCGGCCAGCTCCGGCGTGGCGAACTGATAGTCGATTCTCCAACCCACGTTGTTGTCGAAGGCACGGCCACGTTGGCTCCACCACGTGTACGGGCCCTGGATATCGCCCGCGAGATTACGCATCACATCCACGAACTCCAGCTCACCCAGCCACTTGTCGACGTAGGCCCGTTCCTCGGGAAGGAATCCGGCATGCGTCTCGTTGGCCTTGGCGTTCTTGATGTCGAGCGGGGTATGCGCGATATTGAAATCGCCGCATAGTACGGACTGCCTGCCGCCATGCGCCGCCTCATCTCGCAGCTGGCCCATCCGTTCGAGCATGGTGTCAAGAAAACGGTATTTCTGTTCCATCTTGGCCGGATCATCGGTATTACCTGCATGCACGTACACACATACCACGGTGACGATGTAGCCCTGTGGCGTCTTCACATCGGCCTCGATCCAACGGCCGGAATCGACGTCATCGTCAAGCCCCGGCAAGCCGTACCGCTTGTCAATCACCGGCAATGCCGAGAGCAGCCCCACCCCGGCACGTCCTTTGATACGGCATACCTCGTTGAGACGGTCCAGTTCACTTTGATCGGCGATCTTACCGGCGGTGGAGTATTCGAACCCAAATTCATCGAAAATCGGATCGATTTCATGCTGTGGCGCACGCACTTCCTGCATGCACCAGATATCGGGCGTGTTTCTGCCGGCCCAAATTTCGATGCCCTTGCGTTTGGCCGCACGGATTCCGTTCACGTTCGAAGTCGTAATGCTGATTGTCATAGCGCCAGACTAACTCACATGCGAGAAAACCTCCCTCGAAAGGAGGGAGGTTTTCAGCGGTGCAGGCGGTCCGAACCGTTCACCGGCCTTCGCGTAGTAATCGTCGGAGCCCATCTTGTAGCTGACCTTCCCCCCCGTCCGATCGCTGGGTTCGGGGAATCCGGATTCAGCGATCGGACGGTGCGGCCCAAGGCGTGTAGGAGAAGACCGCGCTACTCCACTGTGGTCATCAGTCGAGACCGAGCTGGAGCTTACCTCCTGGAATGGCGTCCAACAGATCGCGGGTGTACTGCATCTGCGGATGGTCGAACACCTCATCGGTGGTGGCATGCTCCACAAGCTTGCCGTGCTGCATCACCACCACCTCATCGGCGATCTGGCGAACGACCGCCAGATCATGGGTGATGAACAGGTAACTCAGTCCCCTTTCGGCCTGCAGGTCGTTGAGCAGGCGCAACACCTGATCCTGCACAAGAACATCCAACGCGGACACGGCCTCATCGCAGACGATCACGTCCGGATTGAGGGCCATGGCTCGCGCAATGGCGATGCGCTGACGTTGGCCGCCGGAAAGCTCGTTCGGATAGCGGCTCATCACGGATTCCGGCAGCTCCACCATGTCGAGCAACTCGCGTACGCGGGCGGCACGGCTGGTCTTGTCGCCGATGCCATGAATGCGGAGCGGCTCCTCGATGGAACGGTAGATGGAATACATCGGATCGAGCGAACCGTACGGGTTCTGGAACACCGGTTGCACATGGCGACGGAAGTCGAGCAACTCCTTACCCTTGAAGCCCGCGATGTCCTTGCCCGCATAGGTTACGCTACCGGAGGTCGGTTCGAGCAGCTTCAGCACCATGTTGGCCACGGTGGACTTACCGGAGCCGGATTCGCCCACGATTGCCAGAGTGGTGCCCTTCTTGACGGAGAAGCTCACGTCATCGACGGCCTTGAACATCTCCTTTTTGCGTGGAAGCTTGAACTCACGGGTCAGATGGTCGACGGTGATGATGGCCTCGCCGTTTTTCAGGGAGGATTCGTTCACCGCATGCTCCATCACGGCCTTCGCGTCGCCCCCATGCTCCTTGACGGAGATGATGCGCTGCGATGCCAGCGATGGTGCGGCTGCGACCAGTCTCTTGGTGTACGGATGCTGTGGATGCTGGAGTACCTCGAGCGACGGACCGGATTCGACGACCTGCCCCTTATACATCACCACGATGTGCTGGGCTCGTTCCGCGGCCAGACCCAGATCATGGGTGATGAACAGCACTGCGGTGCCCAGTGAATCGGTCAGCGTATGCAGATGATCGAGAATCTTCTTCTGCACGGTCACGTCAAGCGCGGATGTCGGTTCATCGGCGATAAGCAGGTCGGGGCGGCAGGCAAGACCGATGGCGATCAACGCACGCTGGCGCATGCCACCGGAGAATTCGTGCGGGAACTGACGTGCACGGGTGGCGGCGTCCGGCAATCCCGCTTCGGACAGCAAACCCGCGATGCGATCGTTCATGGTGGAACCAATCACATACTTCTTGGCGAGATACCACGCATCCTCGGCTTTCACGCCGGCCTTGATGAGATCGTCGGCGACACGCCAGCGGGTTTCGGAACCCGGCACCCACTCATCAGTGAAGTACGCCATGGTCGTATCGAGATCCTCGCCGGTCTTGCCGATGTTGACTAGGGCTTCCTTGGCCATTGCCAACAGTTCCGGCAGCTCCTTGGAACCAAGGAAGGTCTCGTCATCGTCGCCTTTGAGCTCCACCCCTTCGCCGGCCAAGGCCTTGGCGAATTCAGAGCGTTTTTCATGGTCGATATCCATGTTGTTGGCGACAAGGGCCTCTTTGACCTGAGTCCCGATGCGCCATACCGGATTCAGATTGCTCATCGGATCCTGCGGTACAAGTCCCATTTTGGATCCGCGCAGCCTGTCGTAGTCCTTCTGCTTCAAGCCGGCGATCTCCTGGCCATCAAGCTTGATGGAGCCGCCGACCACATGGCCCGTGCCCGGCAAAAGCCCCAGCACTGCCATGGCGGAAGTGGATTTACCGGAACCGGATTCGCCCACGATCGCCACCCATTGGCCGGGATACACGCTGAAGGAGGAGTTACGCACCGCGTGCACGGCACGGCCTTCATCGGTGGTGAAGTCCACCTGAAGGTCTTTGACTTCGAGTAGCGGACCGTTGGCACGTTGCATGGCCTCAAGCTTGTTTTCGGTATTCATACCAGTCATCGAATATCCCTCACTTACACTCAGGCCGTACGGCTCTTCGGATCAAGGGCGTCCTTGACGGCGTCGCCCATCATGATGAAGGCCAGCACGGTGATGGCCAACGCGGCGGACGGATAGAACAACACCATCGGGTTGGTGCGCAGAATGGACTGAGCATGGGAAATGTCGCCGCCCCAGCTGACGGTGGTGGTCGGCAAGCCCACGCCAAGGAAGCTCAGCGTCGCCTCGAGCACGATGTACGTGGCCAACGATGTAGTGCCGACTACGATGATCGGAGCCAGGGAGTTCGGCAGGATGTGACGGAACAGGTTCCGTCCCGGCGTGGAGCCCAAGGCCGTGGAGGCGGTGTTGAACTCGAGGTTCTTCGCCTCCAGCACCGCACCTCTGGCGATACGCGCCACGGAGGTCCAGCCGAACAGCGTCATCACGAGGATGATCTTCCAGATGGAGTCGCTGGTCTTGAACATCTGCAGCACCACGATGGCGCCAAGCAGAATCGGCAACGCGAGGAAAATATCGGTCAGGCGGCTCAGCACGGCATCGACCCAGCCTCCGAAGAAGCCGGCTACCGCACCGATCAGCGTGCCGAGCAGCACCACGAGCAGCGTGGCGAACACACCGACGCTCAAGGAAGTGCGGGTACCGTAGACCACGCGGGCGTACACATCGCAGCCCTGCAGGTCGAAGCCGAATGGATGGCCTGCGGATGACGGGTCGAGCGAATTGTCGAGATTGCAGTAGTTCGGGTTCTGCTTGGTCAGTACGCCCGGGAACAGTGCCACGAAAATGATGAAGACAATCAACAGCCCGGAGATGATGAACAGCGGATTGCGTCGCAGGGTGCGCCACGCATCCGCCCACATGTTCGATGCGGGAGCCGATTCGTCGATGGAATCGACGGCTTTGAGCGGAGTCTCCTCAAGCGGGGCCACATAGCGCTCCTGTCCCGGCAGCGCGGTGGAAAGATTGGTTTCATTCATGTCAGTCATTGCTTATCCTCCACAGCTCACGCGTAACGGATTCGAGGATCGAGGGCGGCGTAAAGCATATCGACCAGCAGGTTGCACACCACGAAGATCAGCATGAGCAGCGTCACGATGGACACCACCAGATTGCCTTCGCCCTTCAGAATGCTCTGATAGGTCAGATAGCCGATGCCGTGCACGTTGAAGATGGTTTCGGAGATCATGGCGCCACCCATCAACGCGCCCAGATCCTGCCCGAGATAGGTCACGACCGGAATCATGGAGTTACGCAGCACATGGCGCAGCATGACGGACTTGTTGTCCATGCCCTTCGCGCGTGCGGTACGTACGTAATCGAGCGCGATGTTGGACGAAATCTCCGCACGGCTCAATCGGATGATGTATGCCATCGATACGGAGCCGAGCACCATCGCTGGCATGAGCAAATCGATGAAACCTGGATTCGAGCCGGCGGTGACCGGAAGCAGACGCCATTTGACGCCGAGGAAGTATTGGGCCAGGAAACCGGTGACGAAAGTCGGTACGGAAATGAGCAGCAATGAGAAGATCAGGATGACGGTGTCGCACCACTTACCCTTCTTCAAGCCGGAGATCACACCGAAAATCACGCCGAAGATGGCTTCGAACACGAAGGCCATCAGCGCGAGTTTGATGGTGATCGGGAAGGCGCGGCCGATCTGGTCGATGACCAGCTGCCCGGAGAAGGTCTTGCCGAAGTCGAGGGTCAGCGCGTTCTTCAGGAACAGCAGGTACTGGATGATGAACGGCTTGTCCAGGTTGTATTCGGCACGGATTTGGGCGGCAACCGCTTCATTGACCGGTTTATCACCGAACATGGCCTTGACTGGGTCGCCCGGCAGCGCAAACACCAGGGCGTACACCAGAAGCGTCGTGCCGAGAACCACAGGGATCATCTGCAGAATACGTCGCAGAAGATACTTGCCCATTGGTTTCTCCTTATTACTCAATTCTTAAGCCAGCCATTTGGCTATCGGTCTTTGTGAAAAAAGACCTTGCACGGGGCCGGCTGACAACTCGCCCCGCTAAGTCTACTAGCCGCTAAGTCTACTAGTTTCGCACCAAGGTGCCTTTATATTGTAGGTTTATGAAAATAAGCTGGGAAAACACCACACTGACCGGCACCTTACCCCTAGGTGTCTCATTTTCCCGTTTTTTTACCCTGGTAACGAATGCGGTCGTAACGACAAGGAAGGAACGGCGTATTACCGTTCCCTCCTTGTCAGCGATGAGAACCGATTAGTGAATCAAGCTCACTTGCTCTTGGTCATGTTCTCGTAGACCGGCAGGTTCTGCCAGTTCATCTCGAAGTTGGAGACGTTGGTGGAAGCCACGCCATAGGCATTGGCATAGTACAGCGGAACGGCCGGCAGATCATTGAGCAGCACTTCCTGGGCCTGCTGATACAGCTTGTTGGCCTCGTCGGTGGTCTGGGCGGCTGCGGCCTGGTTGCACAGGTCGTCGAACTTGGAGTTCTTGTAGTCGCCATCGTTCGAACCGTTGCCGTCGGCGGCGGAGGAGGAGAAGTTCTGGACCAGATAGTTCTCGGCGGACGGGTAATCCGGCTGCCAACCGCTACGGAACGCGCCCTGGACCTTGCGGTCGGACACCGCGGTGCGGTAGTCGTTGAAGGTCGGGTACGGGTTGGTGGCGGCCACTTCGGAGCCGAGAGTGTTGTTGATGGAGTTCACCACGGCGGTGTAGATGGTCTCATGGCCACCGTCAGCATTGTAAGCGAAGGTGAGCTTGTCATCGGAGGTCCACGGGCTGATGGCGTTGGCCTTCTCCCAGAGTTCCTTGGCCTTGGAGGCGTTGTACTTCAGGTTATCGGAGCCCTTGAGGGAATCGCTGTAGCCTGGAGTCAGCGGAGAGGTGAAATCACTGGCCGGCGTACCGGTGCCGTTAAGCACCTTCTCGCAGATGTTGTTGCGGTTGATGGCCATGGAGATGGCCTGACGGCGCAGGGTGCCTTCTTCGGTGCCAGCCTCGAAATGCTTCAGACCGGACGGGATGGTGAACTGCTGGATTACGGAGCCGGCCTTGTTGTAGGCCTGCACGGTGGAATCCGTTTCGAAGGTCTTGGTGGCGGAAGCCGGCACGGATTCCATCACGTCGAGGGAGCCGGACTGGATGTCGGCGTAGGCGGCCTCGTCCTTGGTGTAGACCTTGAAGGTCACGCCGTCGTTCTTCGGGGTGCGGTTGCCCTTGTAGTCCGGATTCTTCACGAGCACGATTTCGTTGTCATGATCCCAGGACTGGAACTTGTACGGACCGTTGCCCACCGGCTTTTCGCCGAAGGCCTTCGGATCCTTGTAGAAGGATTCCGGCAGCGGAGCGAAACCGGAATAGCCGACCTTGATGGCGAACACGGAGTCGGACTGGTTGAGGTCCACGGTGAATTCGTTGTCGTTGACGACCGTCAGGCCTTCAAGCTGCTCGTCGCCCTTGAGGTTGTCGGCATCCTGCAGCTTGTCATAGCCCTTGATGGTGGAGAAGAAGGAGGCGCACTTCTGTGCGTTCTTCGCATTGGCGGTATAGCTCCACGCCTTGGTGAAGGACTCGGCCGTCACCGGAGTGCCGTCGGTGAACTTCCAACCGGACTTGAGCTTGATGTCGTATTGGGAGGCATCGTCATTCGCGGTGATCGATTCGGCCACCTCGTTATGCGCCTTGCCGTCGTTGTCGAAGGAAATCAGACCGGCGAACAACAGGTCGATCGGACGACCGCCTCCTGACTCGTTGGTGTCTCCCGGAATCAACGGATTGGCCGGCTCGGCGTTGAAGGCGGTGATGACGTTCGCCGCCGATGGGGAGTCCGAACCGGAGCTGCCGCATCCAGCCAACGGTACGGCCAGCAATGCCAGTACCGACGTAAAGGCCACAAGCCTGTGTTGTTTCATTATTCCCTCGATTCATATGCATGGAAGCGGGCCGAAGGCCACAGGCTCTTTCATACATCTCGGGGATGCGAGTCATGGCCCGTTTTCGCGGCACGCGTATACCGTGCGGACCGATCGGCGGTTCAGGCTCGGGGGAACGCCTGCCCGTATCTCGCCTTGAGCTGTTCGATGGAGACATGGGTGTATCGCTGCGTGGTTTTGAGCGAGGAATGTCCCAGCAGTTCCTGCACTTGCCTCAGATCCGCTCCCCCATCGAGCAGGTGCGTCGCCGCGCTGTGACGTAACGCATGCGGGCTGATGTCCGGCACGCCCGCCCGTTGCGCGCACTCATGCACCACCTGTCTCACCACCCGCTGGTCGATGCGATTGCCCTGCGCGCCAAGAAAGAGCGCATCCGCCGACCGTGCACGGACCAAACGGGGGCGTCCGTCCTCAAGCCAGCGTCGGATGGATTGCTCGGCCGGCACGCCGAACGGCACCACGCGCTGCTTGTTGCCTTTGCCCGTGACCTTCATCGTACGGTTGTCAAAGGCCACGTCATGCACGTCAAGTCCGACCAGTTCGGCGACACGGATGCCCGTGGCGTACAGCACTTCCAGCATTGCCGCATTACGTAGGCCGACGGCCTGTTTCCTGACGCTCTTCGTGCGCGATTTCGGCATCTGCTCGTCGACGCAGTCCATCAGCTTCTCCGCCTGTGATTCGCTGAGTACGGCAGGTAGCGTATCCGGAATCTTCGGTGTCATCAGCATGGCCGCCGGATTGGCGTTCGTCACGCCGCGTTCGTGAGTCCAAGCGAAGAAGCCCCGCACCGCAACGGTTTTACGGGCCATGCTGCTTCTCGCATGCCGCTTCGAGGATTGCGACATCCACATGCGAAGATCCTCTATGGTCACTTCGTTGAGATCCTCACATCCCAATATCTCCAGCTGCGTCATGCATTCCTCAAGATCGCCACGGTACGCCTTGCGCGTATTATCACTCAATCCGCGGTTGGCCTTCAGATATGCATCAAAGGCGTCGATCGTATCCGCGAAACGCATATTCCGGCCTCTTTCCCCGAATTTTCCGCTGACTGCTCTTCCATTATGTGGCCATCTGTCGATAGACTTTACTCGGTATATTCTCCAGTGGACAGGCGGTATCATGGCACGTCACTCGGCACGGACCAGACAGCAGGGCGATTCCGGCAACGGAGTTGACGAACAAATCGTGGCAAGGGCCATCGACCTGACAAAGAGCTACGGAGACAAGGACAACCGGGTCACCGCGCTCAACCATGTGGATGTGGAATTCATGCGCGGCGAGATGACTGCGATCATGGGCCCTTCCGGCTCAGGCAAATCCACCCTGATGCATTGCATGGCAGGTCTCGACTCCCCTACTTCCGGCAGGGTCGTCGTGGAAGGTCTCGAAGTCTCGTCCATGAATCAAAAGCAACTGACCGATCTGCGCCGCGAACAGATCGGCTTCATCTTCCAATCCTTCAATCTGGTACCGACGCTGTCTGCCGAAGAGAACATCCTCCTGCCATTGCAGATCGCGAAACGGCCCATCGACCGCGATTGGTTCAACCAGGTGGTCAAGGTGGTCGGTCTTGAACAGCGACTGACCCATCGGCCGAGTCAGCTTTCGGGCGGCCAGCAGCAACGCGTCGCCTGCGCTCGCGCAATGATGGCGCGCCCTTCGGTGATCTTCGCGGACGAGCCGACCGGCAATCTGGATTCACGTTCCAGCCGGGAGGTTCTCGGGTTCCTCCGTGATTCCGTACGTGATTACGGCCAGTCCATCGTAATGGTCACGCATGATCCGCGTGCCGCCTCCTTCGCCGACCGCGTACTGGTGCTGGCGGATGGTGAGATCACCCGCGACATGAGCCACCCCACCTATGCCGATATTCTCGAAGTGTTCGCGGACGATGACGAGGCCGAAACCACGACTTCGACGGAAGGCGCCCAGTCATGATCCGTATCGGTTTGCGTGATGCGAGAAGCCATTTCAGCCGTTTCATCATGTCAATCGTGGCCATCGCGCTCGGCGTAAGCTTCGTGGTCGGCTCGTTCTGCTTCCGCGAGATGCTCAACAACCAGGTCTCGCAGATGATGGCCACCAACGCCGACCATGATGTGTACGTACGAGGCGCCAAACAGACCAAGAGCAGTTCGACACTGCTCGCATCGGGTTCGTCGATAGCAAGCTACAACGCCATCGACGTGGACCTCGCCGACGATATCGCCAAGGTGAAGGGCGTCACATCGGCGCGCGTGGCCTACTCACTCACCGGCGTGGTGCTGGTCGACAAACACGGCGACGCCGTGACCACTATGGGCTCGCCCTCGATGGCACTCGGCATCAGCGCTTCGACTCCGTGGCGCTCCGCCAAGTTCACTTCTGGCACGTACCCGAAAGGCGCAGATGAAATCGCCCTGCATTCCTTCGCAGCGGAGCGATCCGGTCTCAAAGTGGGAGACAAGACGAAGATCGTCTACTCCGATGGCCCGCATGACGTGACGGTCAGCGGTATCTTCTCGACCTCCGCAAGCCAGGCGGGCGCCATCATCATCGGCGTCGATCCAAGCGTAGCCAAGGAACAATCCGACAAACAATCGGACGATGCCGACAAAACCGCGCAGATCTGCGTCTACGGCAGTACGACCACTCCGTTGAACGCATCCGAGCAACAGCAGCTGGCGGACCGCATCAACAAGGCGCTGCCCAAGAATTCCAAGGCACACGCCGTCACCGGAGACGAATATCGCGACGATACCACCAAGGCCACGCAGGATTCACTCGGCTTCATCCAGCCGCTGATCCTCATCTTCGCCGTCATCGCGCTGTTCGTCGGTTCGTTCATCATCGCGAACACCTTCTCGATGATCGTACGTGAGTCGATGCGCGGATATGCGCTGCTACGATCCATCGGCGCCTCACCCGCACAGGTCTTCTCCACGGTGATCGTGCAGGCCGTGGTGCTCGGTCTGGTCGGTTCGGGCACAGGCATCGCGCTCGGTTGGGGCATGGTACGACTGATCGTCATGGGACTGGCGAATATGGGACTGCCATTGACCGGAGCCACCGATCCGTCCATCTCCGACATGGTAATCGGCCTGATCGTGGGTGTGCTGGTCACGTTGATCGGCGCGGCATTGCCGGCACGCAATGCCGCGCTTGCCCCGCCCATCCAAGCGATGAACGAGACGGTGAATCCGGAAAAACCGGTACGCATGCGAGGCATCGTCGGCACGATTATGGTGGTGCTCGGTTTCGCCAGCTGGGCGTTCGCCTGCGCCATGGCCGTCGCGGACGGCAACGGGCCGACGCCATGGGACGTGGTAAACCACATCGCCATCGGCTGGCCGCTCGGCGTCGGCGCGGCATTGGCCGTGGTCGGTGTCATCATGGCCGGACCGGCCTTCGTCTCCCCCGCCGGCAACCTATTGGGATGGTTGCCGTCGAAGATCTTCACCGTCACCGGCCGGCTCGCGACGCGCAACATCTCCCGTTCCAAGAGACGCACGTCGAATACCGCCGCCGCATTGTTCGTAGGCGTCGCAATCGTCAGCTGCCTCGGCGTGGTGGCCTCGTCGGCGAAGGCCTCGGTCAATTCCTTGGTGGACAACGGTTTCAAAGCGGATTTCGCCGTGATCTCCGCGTCCTTCGGACGGTTGCCAGATCAGGCCATATCCGACATCAAGAACACCGACGGCGTCAAGACGGTCACCACGAACCGTCTCATGCTCGGCGTCAAGTATGACGGCCGATCCATCGGTAGCGTGACATTCGCCACGCAAACGCACTTGTTCACCGACGTGTTCGCCGCGGAAACCACCGAGGGCGACGCCGTCAAGGCGATGAAGAAGGGTGAACTGCTGGTCGGCAAAGACGTGGCCGAAGACCGGGGCTGGCATGTGGGAGACCGGGTCAAGGTATCCGCCGAGAATACGGTGGTCGACCAAGAGGCCACCGAACAGGCCCAAGCCGATTATCAGGCCCAGGTTCAGGCACATGTGCAGGAGTTGCAGAACGAAGCGCAGCAGATGGCCGCATCCGGCGATGTGGCGGGAGCGCAGGCCAAGGCGGACGAGATTCAACGGTATACCGCCGACGCGCAGAACGTCGATCCGCAAACCTTGATCAAGACGAAGAAGGAGACCACGGAAAAGACGATCAGAATCGGTGCGATCGTGTCGAACTCCGTGTATCGCGACAATGTGATGTTCAACGATGACGTCGCCGAGCAGATCGGCAACAAGCAGACCATGTTCCCCATGTCTCTGTACGTCAATGCCAAGTCCGGCACCGATACCGCTGCGGTGAAGCGGAACATCAAGAACGCCGTGAAGAAGTACTACACGATTTCGGTGTTCGATCATGACGAATACAAGTCGACGATGAGCACGATGATCGACCAGGTGCTCATGATCCTGTACGCACTGCTGGCATTGTCGATTATCATCGCGATCTTCGGCATCGTGAACACGTTGGCGTTGAGCGTATCGGAACGTACCAAGGAAATCGGCCTGCTACGGGCCATCGGCACATCACGCGGACAGGTGCGCGGCATGCTTGGCATCGAAGCTGCCATCATCTCCGTATTCGGCACGGTGATGGGCTTGGTGGTCGGCGTCTCGGCCGGTGTGGTGATCCGCGCCGTCTACGCCTCCAAGGGATTGGAGACGCTTGCGGCTCCGTGGACGCAGTTGCTGATCTTCCTCGTGCTGTCGATCGTAGTCGGTCTGATATCCAGTATCTCGCCGGCCTCCCGCGCACTCAGGCAACCCGTTCTCGACGCCGTGGCCAGCGAATAGGTCTAGACTGTCGATAAACGGTGCAACGAAGGGGACAATATGCCGATTCCACATGAGATTCCTGCCGGCGCACGCATTGTGGTGCGCACGTACGAAGGCGTGGATCCGGCCGACCAACGTATGAAGTTCCGTGATTTTGTCGGCCATGTGCGCTCTTGGGACGGACGGACGCTGGAGCTGATGCGGGATGCGGCCGCCAATGGCTCACGTCCCGCACACCGTGTCAGCATTCCCGCCGACGCAATCGTCACGATCAAACCGATTCCCGAACGTTCCATGACCCGATCGCAATCGTGACGTTCGCTGTGTGCGCTTCCTCGGCGAGCCTCACACAGCGGAACGGATTTGGACGTCAACCGCGTGATCATCCGTGAACCGGATGATGTGTTCTCCCCTGCGGGCGGATTCCAGCAGCATCTGCTGCCAGCCTTCCGCAGGGATCGCAAGCGAAACCGTCTCGCATCGTTCCATGAAATCAGGCTGCCGTATGGCCGTCTTGTAATCACGGAACGGTTGACCTTGCTCGAAGAAACGTGCCATCTCCTTGGCGTCGCTCTCCTGGGTGGCGGCGGTCTGCAACGCACCGGCGCCTTGGGGCTGAACACCATGCAATACGTTGGCCATCAGCGTCAGACGATTGGCCATATTACGCAGCAATAGCTCCACATTGGCCGCATCCTCCTCCACCATGGCACGTGTGCGATCCGGATCGGTCAATGCCACGCGGGTCATGTCACGCCAGGATCCCGCAGCGAGCGCGGCCGCGACATTACGATTCGGATTGACCACGAGTTCGTTGACCATGGCCGTGGCGATGACGTGCGGCATATGCGAGATCAGCGCGGCGCAACGGTCATGCGTGGCATCGTCAAGTACGATCAGGCGATTGGCGCAGGCATCGGTGATCATCGTCGCGACGGCCAGGAACCGCCGGTATTCAGTGCGTTCGTCCACGGTGATGGCCCATAGCGCGTCATCGTATAAAGCGGGATCCGAGGATTCCCAACCGGACAGTTCATTGCCGGCCATCGGATGCGCGCCGACGTAGCAGTTCTCCAGTCCGACGGCCTTCACCTGATCGCGCACCATGCCTTTGACGCTGCCGACGTCGGTGAGCGTCGTCACGTTCTGGTCGATCAGCGGCTTCAAAGCGGAGAGAATCTGCGGCATGGCCTTGAGTGGATTGCACAGTACCAGCACATCGGGCCTGCCATCGGCCAGAGCGGCCAATGTCGGCATGCAGGTGATGCCGTCCGCTTCGGCGGTCGCATACGGACGATCATTGTGATTCCAAGCCGTCACCTCGCAACCTGCGTTGACGAGCCTGCGTGCCAGAGAGCCTCCGATCAGGCCCAATCCCACGATTGCGATACGCTGCTTCACCACATCAGCTCCCTTCTTACCATACCGTCGTTCTGCCAATCCTCAGGCAGATGCCTATCGTCAAGACGCACTCCACCCTGCGGCAACATCCAGCTGGCCACCGGCGGGCTCGGCCGTTCCCTACGAGGATAGACGGCCAAGGTCTTGGCCCAGTCTCCGTGCTCGGCGATTTCCACGAGCGCGTCACGGAACCGCCGTTCCCATGGGGCCGCGTCGAACGTGGCGATGAAGCTGTAGGTGCCATCATGTCCTTTGATCGGACGCGAGATGAAGCTGGTCATATTGAGTCCTGCATCGCGGAACACATCCAGCAGATCGGCGAGTACACCCGGGCCGGTAACCAGCGGGATGAGCATCAATACCGATTCATAGTCCACATCGTCCTGGGTTTTCGGCTGTTCCAGCAGATCGGCGACTTCCTCACGTCGGGCCAGCACAAGAAACTCGGTGCGTGCGCCCTGATAGTCCTGTACCGCACTGCCGACGCGTTTGATGTCATACAGATCGCCACAGATGCTCGGTCCGAATGCGACCTCACCCGGCTTGAGGTCGCGACAGGCGGCTGCGTTGGATGATGCCGTCACCGCGTCAAGATGATGCTCGGCGATGAATTTTCTGCATTGCGCAAGGCCATGCGAGTGGGCCGTGGCGACGTAGGCATCCTCCAGTCCGGTGTCGGGCAGCGTATAGGCGTCAAACTCGACGTTGACGCCGACACGGGCGAAGCCGACCAGGTCCTGCGCGTCGATCAGGGCGTCAAGGTTCGGCACGACATACCCCTCGACGTTGTTCTCCCATGCGATGACGCCCCAGCCTTCGCCGTTCTGCGCGGCCTGCATGATCTGCGGCACATCATCGCAGGCAATGAGATCGAATCCTTCGGGCACGACCGGCCGCAACAATCCGGCCGCACTGACCGCCGCCTGATGCGTGAATGTGCCTTGGGGCCCGAGATAGAACAACTTCCGTGCATTCATATCTTCCCGTTCCTCCTTCATGCTTCCTTGCACCTTACCGTAGTGGTGGCCCGTAGCGCAGCCCCTATTCCATCGGCTGGGCGTCCGTATCGGTCCGAGGCTGCACGACGAACCAGCGCTTTGGCAGGAGCAACATGATGCATGGGATCAGCACGATGCCATACAGCCAGAAGTAGCCGGCATGGTCGCTGAAGAACGGCATATTCGCGTCACTGCCGAAACCGACCGGAATCAAAGCGTCGCCGCCCGGACCGTATCCCGCCATGACCGTCCATACCACCAGTGACGAGCTGATGAGATGCAGGGCAAGCCCGACGACGCCGTCGCGTGAGCGGGCGCACCAAGTGGAAAGGATTACGATGAGGAAGGCCAGTGCCAGGCCGTATGGGATGTTCATCGATGCTCCCATACGATGTGCCATCGTGCCGACGGCACCGATTGCCGCGCCGGAAAGCACGTCGATGAGAAGCCTCACCGGCATCGGTTGCCGATACGACCATGGCAGCAGCCTGCGATCGTTGTCTTGAGTCATGCTCACCACTATTCTCCTCGTTCCTTATGATTTCATCACACCGTGTGCCGCCCGCTCGCCGGAAAAGGAAAAAGGAGAGATGCACGCACATGCGCATCTCTCCTCTGCTCGATCAGCGACTACTTGCCCTGCTGATTGTTCTGACGACGCTGCTTGGCGCGCCACTTGTACCAGTCCTCACGGCTGAGGATGATCTTGCGGATTCGGATGGACTCCGGGGTGACTTCCACGCACTCATCCTCGTTGGCGAAGTCCAGGGACTCCTCAAGGCTCATCTTGATCGGCGGGGTCAGGGTCTCCAGCACGTCGGCGGTAGCGGAACGCATGTTGGTCATGTGCTTGGCCAGCGTGATGTTCACATCCAGCTCATCCGGCTTATTGTTCACGCCGACGACCTGGCCCTCGTACACCGGGGACTGCGGCTCGACGAAGAAGTTGCCGCGAGCCTGCAGGCGCTGCATGGCGTATGGGGTGGCGACGCCCTTACGGTCACAGACCATGGAACCGTTCTGACGGGTTACGATCTGGCCGGCCCACGGGGCGTAGCCTGCGGAGATGGAGGCTGCGATGCCGGTACCGCGCGTGGCGGACAGCAGTGCGGTACGGAAACCGATCAGGCCACGGGAGGGAACGGTGAACTGCAAACGCACCCAGCCGGTGCCGTGGTTGGTCATGTTGTCCATACGGCCCTTGCGATCGGCCATGAGCTGGGTGACGGTGCCCATGTACTCTTCCGGTACGTCGATGGTGGTGTTTTCCATCGGCTCGTTGATCACGCCGTCAACGGTCTTGGTGACCACCTGCGGACGGCCGACGGTCAGCTCGTAGCCTTCGCGGCGCATCTGCTCGGCGAGCACAGCCAAGGCGAGTTCGCCACGGCCCTGGACCTCCCAGGCGTCCGGACGCTCGGTCGGCAGCACCTTGATGGACACGTTGCCGATGAGTTCACGGTCCAAGCGGTCCTTGATCATGCGGGCGGTGAGCTTGTGATCCTTGCCTTCCGTGCCGGCCAATGGCGAATCGTTGATGCCGAAGGTCATGGAGATGGCCGGATCGTCGACGTGGATGAGCGGCAGCGGACGCGGGTCGCTCGGGTCGACGATGGTCTCGCCGATCATGATGTCGTTCACGCCGGCCACTGCGACGATGTCACCGGGGCCTGCGGAATCGACGGGGGTGCGCTCCAGGCCCTGCGTGCGCAGCAGTTCGGAGACGCGGAAGTTCTCGATGGAGCCGTCCACACGGGACAGGCCGTAGGTCTTGCCCTTCTCCAGGGTGCCGTTGTAGATGCGGACCAGGCCGAGTCGTCCGAGGAAGTCGGAGGAGTCGATGTTGGCCACATGGGCCTGGAGCGGTGCACCTTCGTCGTATTCCGGGGCCGGAATGTTCTTGATGATGGCCTCGAACAGCGGCTCGAGATTGTCGTTATCCGGCAGACCGCCGTTCTCCGGCTGATTCTCGGATGCGTATCCGGCCTTGGCCGCGCAGTAGATTACCGGCAGGTCGAACAGGGAGTCCTCGTCAAGATCGATGCCCTCCTCGATGACGTCCTGTGCCAGACCCAACAGCAGATCGGATGCCTCGCCGACGACCTCTTCGATACGGGCGTCCGGACGATCGGTCTTGTTCACGCACAGGATGACCGGCAGCTTGGCTTCAAGGGCCTTGCGCAGCACGAAACGGGTCTGCGGCAGCGGGCCTTCGGAAGCATCGACGAGCAGCACGACGCCGTCGACCATGGAGATGCCGCGTTCGACCTCGCCGCCGAAATCGGCGTGGCCGGGGGTGTCGATGATGTTGAGGGTGATGCCTTCCGGATGACCGTACTTGGCGGCCAGCGGACCGGTGTACTGCACGGCGGTGTTCTTGGCGAGGATGGTGATGCCCTTCTCGCGTTCCAGATCGTTGGAGTCCATCACGCGATCCGGGACTTCCTCACGCTCGTTGAACACATGGGACTGCGCCAGCATGCCGTTGACCAGGGTGGTCTTGCCATGATCGACGTGTGCCACAATCGCTACATTTCGAATATCGCCGCGAACCGCCATCGAAACCTCTCTTAGTATTGCCGTTCTCTTGCGTAACCGTTCGGTACGTGCATGGTTATCGGTACTTGAATTCCGTACTTACACACAAACGAAACCAATCCTAGCGAAGCAATGCGACAGATAAGCCGAGGGGCCCATCGGCGCAACGCCGAGGGCCCCTGACTCGATAGAGCGGAAAATCAGTCTTCCAGTTCCTTGCCGGTGCGCTCGGGCAGGCACAGGGCCGCCACGCAGGCCAGGATGAACGCCACGGCGAACACGATGAACGCCACGGCCTTGTTGCCGCCGGACAGCGTCAGGAACCATGGCACGAGCAACGGGGCGATGATGGCGGCCACTCGACCGCAGGCGGCCGCGGCTCCGGCGGCGGCACCGCGCAGGCGGGTCGGATAGATCTCCGGCGTCACCGCGTACAACACGCCCCATGCGCCGAGGTTCGAGGCCGACAACAGCATGCCGAAGCAGAGTACCGCAGCCACGGAACCGGCCTGGGAGAAGGCGAACGCCGCCACGGCGGACACGGCGAGGAACACACTCAGGGTCTTCCTGCGACCCCAGACCTCCACCAGCCATGCCGCCAGGAAATACCCCGGCAGCTGCGCGATGGCGATGGCCAACGTGTAGCCGAACGACTTGGTCAGGGAGCCGAACTGATCGGCCAGCAGCGATGGCATCCAGGTGAAGGCCCCGTAATAGGAGAAGTTCACGAAGAACCATGTGGCCCAGATCGCCGCGGTACGGGCGATATACCTCTTTCCGAACAGTTCGCGGGTATTGATCTTCGGCAACGGCTGGCCCTTCGGCGAGGCCACCGGCTCGACGCCACCGGCCTGTTCGAAATACCGCACCGCCCGTTCGGCTTCATCCTCACGCCCCTTGGATTCTAGGAATCGCACGGATTCCGGAATGTGAATGCGCGTCACGATGGCATACAGCAACGGCAGTGCGCCGATGAGCAACGCCCATCGCCAACCCCAGTCGCCGGTATTCGGAATCACGAAATATCCGATGCATGCGGCCACGATCCAGCCTATGGCCCAGAAGGACTCCAGCAGCACCGTCATACGTCCGCGCTGCTTGGTCGGCGAGAATTCGGAGACGAGCGTCGACGCGACCGGCAGCTCGGCGCCCAGACCCAGTCCGATGATCAGTCTGGCGATGAGCAATGCGGCCAGCGACCACGACAGCGCCATGCCACCGTTGGCCAGACCGAAAATCACCAACGTTGCCGAGAAGACCGTCTTGCGTCCCACTCGATCGGCAACATATCCGCCGAGCGCCGCACCGATGGCCATGCCGACGAAGCCGATGGACAGCACCCAGCTTTTCTCCGTCGGCGTCAGATTGAAATGCGGGTCGGCCGCGATGGCGGCGACCACGAACGACACCAAGCCGACATCCATGGCGTCGAATGCCCATCCGATGCCGGAGGCCACCAGCAGTTTGCGATGAGCCTTATTGAACGGCAACCTGTCAAGTCGTTCGTTTCGGGTAAGTTCGGCCGCTCCCCCGGCAGCCTGTTGCGTTGCGGACATCTGATCCCTTCCTGTGTTTTCCCTTTTTTCGAATGCGATGCGTCACGCCGTGGTCAGGGCGGAGAGCGCATCATCCTGCGGATCAATATCGGACGCGGCGAAATCGGTCCTTGACTCGGCGACGTTCCAAGGCGTTGGCTGAGCCGTGCCCTGTTTGTAGCGATAGACCGTGGCCGGTCTGTTACGGCCGACACGCAGCTTGTCGCCGGTATCCTCAAGCAGACCAGAAGCAAGCATCTTACGGCGGAAGTTCGCCAGATCGATGTCTTCCTCGGCAATCGCCTCGTAGACGTCATGCAGTTGGCTCAGGGTGAAACGGTCGCCCACCAGCCGCGCAACGATGTCGGGATATTCGATTTTGCCGCGTAGCCGCTCCATGGCGTAATCGACGATTTCGCGATGGTCGAAGGCGAGCTCCGGCAGATGGTCCACCGGGAACCATGACACGTTGTCGCCGTCGGCGAACTCGACGTTCTCGTCCATGCCACCGACCAAGGCCCAGTAAACGATGGAGACCATCGGAAGGCCCCCATGGGACCTGGACGGATCGCCGAAGGTATAGAGCTGCTCAAGATAGCGTGGATGAAGCGACGTGGTGGATTCCAGTGCCGCATAGGCTGATTGCTCAAGCGAATGATCGGCACGCAGGCCACCACCCGGCAGAGCCCACTGACCAAGGAACGGCTGGCGTACGCGTCTGACCAAAGGCATCCACAACGTACCGCGGGTCTGATCGTTCCGGTCATCCGCCCGCGCGGCAGGACCGAGTGCGAGAATCACCACGGAAACGCCGACCTGGGGAGGTTGCCTGCGCCTCTCCGAAACGTTGCCCATGATCATAACGGCCTCGATTCGTCAGTCCGAATTGTTCCGAGACCTCAGTGTATCACTTATGGTCAACATGACCATAAGTGCTGTTTCCCGCATATGAACAAGCCCCGTTGCCGGGGCCTACATGACGGAAACCAATCAGGCGATGATGCCTTTGGCAATCAGCTCACGCGCGACCTCGCGATATTCCTTCGCGGTCTTATGGTTCGGCGCATAGATGGTGATCGGCGCAGCCGCCACGGTGGAATCGGGCAGCTTGATGGACCGTGAGATCACCGAATGGAACACCTTGCCCTGAAAAGCCTCATAGATGCGTTGCAACACCTCGTCGCAGTGCAGGGTGTGCGTGAACATCGTGACCAGCACGCCATACACCTCAAGACTCGGATTGATACGCGTCTGCACCTTCTCTATGGACTGCATCAGCAGGGCCACGCCACGCAATGCGAAAAATTCCGCAGCCACCGGAATGATCACGCCGTCGGCGGCGGTCAACGCGTTCACCGTCAGCAAACCCAGCGACGGCTGGCAATCGACGATGATCACATCATATTCGTCCTTCACCTGACGCAGCACGCCGGCAAGCACCTGCTCGCGGCCGACCTCGGTGACCAACTGCACTTCGGCGGCGGAAAGGTCGATGTTGGCCGGCATGATATCAAGGTTGTCGAAATCCGTATGCTGAATCACGGCATGCACGTCCATACGTGGATTGAACAATGCGGTATACACCGTATCTTCCACCGCATTGGCGTTGATGCCCAGACCCACCGTCGCCGCACCCTGCGGATCGAAATCGACGATAAGCACACGGCGGCCATATTGGCTCAACGCTCCGGCGATGTTGATGGAACTGGTGGTCTTGCCCACGCCACCCTTCTGGTTGCACATGGCGATGACCCGCGCCGGGCCATGCTGCTGCAATGGTTCCGGGGCGGCAAACGTCTCATAATCACGTCCAAGCAAATCCGTAGGCATACTGATTACCTTACCAACATCCTTGTGTCAAAGTTCCACTGCTCCCATGCTAGCGCACACCCGTCGTGCAATCCGGCAATGACGCTGCCCGTTGATCAGCGCGCACGCGGATGCGCGGTCAGGTATGCCTCGATGAGATTCTCGGGACTCACGTGCGTGTAGATCTGCGTTGTGGTTACGCTGGCATGGCCGAGCAGCTCCTGTACGGTACGCACATCCGCACCGCCCTGAATCAGATGCGTCGCGAAGGAATGGCGCAAGGTATGCGGATGCAGCGGCTTGGTGATGTGCGCACGCTCACCGGCGGTTCGGATGATTTCCCACACCGACTGTCTGGACAGTCGTTTGCCGCGCTTGTTGAGGAACACCGCCCTGTGCTCGGCTGCTCCTTTGGACTTGGATTGCAAGGCGGGCCGTCCGAATCTGAGATATCGGCGCAAAGCCTCGCACGCGAAGCTGCCTACCGGTACCAGACGCTGTTTGGAGCCCTTGCCCATCAGACGCGCCACCTTATCGTCCAAATCGATGTCGTCCAGATCGACGCCGCATGCTTCGGAGACCCGCGATCCCGTGGCATACATGAACTCGAGCAACGCCTTGTCACGTAGCATCACCGGGTCATCGGCCGCGGCATCACCATGCCCTTGTTTCCCATCGTGATGCCGCGAGAGCGGGATGGAATCCATCAATCGCATCACCTCATCGACGGAAAGCACGTCCGGCAGGGTGCTTGCGCCCTTGGGCGCCTTGACCTGTGCCGCGACATCATCGTGCACGACATGCTCGCTGAGGGCGAAACGATGAAAGGCATGAATGCTGGCCAGTCGACGAGCCTTGCTGCGGGCGCTCTCCCCCGAATCGTCGAGCGAGGCCACATATTCCTCGACATGCCGTGTGGTCACGTCATCGAGATCATGGATACCCTGTTCATGCAGCCAGGACACGTATTTATGCAGGTCGGAACCGTACGCGCAGACCGTGGCCTTGGACAGTCCCCGTTCCACGTCAATGTGCGCGAGGAACTGCCTGACCAGACGTTCGCAACCATCCATGTCGTTCCTTTCGGTCTTCGCCCTATTGTCGATCTGATATGCAAAGACCTCCGCCCAACGGAGCGGAGGTCATCATGTACGCCAATACGACGTCGGCCCGTATAGGCTCAGGCTTCCTTCGGAGCGTTCACATCAGCCGGAAGAGCGGCCTTGGCCTGCTCGACGATGGCCTTGAAGGTCTCCGGATCGGAGACGGCCAGTTCGGCCAGAGCGCGACGATCAAGCTCAATGCCGGCGAGGTGCAGGCCCTGGATGAAGCGGTTGTAGGTGATGCCTTCAGCGCGGACGGCGGCGTTGATACGCTGGATCCACAGCTTGCGGAAGTCGCCCTTGCGAGCCTTGCGGTCGCGGAAGTTGTAGGTAAAGGAGTGAAGCAGCTGCTCCTTGGCCTTGCGATACAGGCGGGAGCGCTGTCCGCGGTAACCGGAAGCCCTCTCGAGAACGACGCGACGCTTCTTGTGGGCGTTCACTGCGCGCTTGACACGTGCCATATTTGATTCCTCAGCTTTCTATTAAGTCTTGTCTTGTCAGCTCTCGCTATGCTCAGCGACCGAGCAGCTTCTTCATGCCCTTGTTCTGGGAAGAGGCCAGAACACCGTCGGCCTTCAGTTCACGGCGCTTACGAGCGGACTTATGCTCGAGGTTGTGGCGCATGGCGGAGCCGGCGTGCATCAGCTTGCCGGAACCGGTCACGCGGATGCGCTTGGAAGCGGCGGAATTAGTTTTCATCTTCGGCATTGCTGCCCTCCTTGTTTGTTACTTCGTTTCGGAAGTCTTCGGTTTGTCGGATGCCACCGCGGCCTTGGCTTCGGCTGCCGCCTGAGCCTGGGCTTCCTGCTTGGCCGCCAGACGGGCCGCCTGACGAGCCTGGCGTTCGGCACGAGACTGATCACCACGACGACGCTGCTCGGACTGGGTGTGCACCTTCTTGCCCTTCGGCGCAAGCGTCATGATGATGTTGCGGCCTTCCTGCTTCGGAGCGAATTCGACGGTGCCGTACTCCTCCACTTCCTGGGCGAGACGCTGCAGCAGCTCGACGCCGCCAATCGGTCGGGACTGTTCACGACCGCGCAGCATGATGGTGACCTTGACCTTGTCTCCGCCATTCAGGAAGCGCACGACATGGCCCTTCTTGACTTCGAAGTCGTGATCGTCGATTTTCAGGCGGAAGCGGATCTCCTTGATTTCCGCGGTGCTCTGATTACGACGTGCCTCACGTGCCTTGATCTTCTCGTTGTACTTGAACTTGCCGTAGTCGATAAGTTTGGCGACGGGAGGCTTCGCGTTGGGCGCCACCTCGACGAGATCGAGGTTCGCTTCCTTTGCCAGGTTCAGTGCGACGGAAGTCGCGATGACTCCCACCTGCTCGCCATTCGGGCCGATCAGACGCACCTGGGAGACGCGAATCTCGTCGTTAATGCGTGGTTCGTCGCTGATGATGACTCCAATCCTCATGTTCCGTTCGGCGGAGCATCCTCGACTGGCGGTCTTTCCAAACTTCGTGACTCAAGGCAAGCCATACCCGCACGGATAACCACACGACCATACGTCAATACACAATCCGCATGCATCGCCGGCAACCGACGAAAAGGCTGATGCCTGAACCCGAGGCCCTGAAAGGCTTCCAGGTGGGGATGTCCCGCTTTCTTGATTTCTCAAGCCTTGTAGATAATACCACACCCCGGGACCGGCGCGTGTCGCATATGGCGCTCAGTCGATGGCGATGACTTCCGGCTTGGTGCCGTCATGCACGAAGTACACGTCGTACCAGGTCAGGAAGGAGTATACCGTCCAGATCTTGCGACGATCGTCCGTCTTGCCGGCGTAATTGTCGTCGATCATCTTCAGCAGGGCGGCCTGATCGAAGAACAGGCCGACATAGTCGCGTTCGAACACGGAACGTACGTACTTGTAGAACTTTTCTTCGCGCAACCATTTTTTGATTGGCACCGGGAAGCCGAGCTTCTCGCGGTCATACCATTCCTTGGGCAGGTGACGTCCCGCGGCCTGACGGAACGCGAACTTCGTGTTCTCGTCATTGATCAGGTACTTGGTGGGCACCTGTTCGGCCACGCTCATCAGCTCCTTGTCGAGCAGCGGCACGCGCAGCTCGAGCGAATGGGCCATGGTCATCTTGTCGGCCTTGAGCAGGATGTCGCCGGGCATCCACTGATGCATGTCGAGGTACTGCTTCTTCTTGAGCTCGCTCAACCCCTTGCCCTTCACGCGGGCATAGGTCTTGTCCACGATGCTTTGCACGCTCGGAGCCTTACGGTATTCGGGCTTGAGCAGCCGTTCGGACTGCGCCTCCTCGAAGACACGCGCCTGGCCGATGAAGCTTTCCTCGGCCGGGGCGAGGTTCGCATACAGATGCCACGCACCCGGGAAGGTCTTGCCTTTGCAGAAACGCGCGATCGCATGACGCACGCCTGCCGGCATGTGGGTCAACCAGCGGGTCAGCATCTTGACGGGCTTGTATTTGGTATGCACGCCGTAATCGATGTAGCCCGCGAACAGCTCATCGGCGCCTTCGCCGCTCAATACGACCTTGACGTCCTTGGCGGCCAGAGCCGACAGGAAGTACAGCGGCACGCAGCTCGGATTGGAATCCGGCTCGTCCAGATGCCATTGGATGCGCGGGAACGCGGCGAATGCCTCTTCGTCGGTCAGCGCCTCGGCGGTGTTGTTCAGTTTGAGCAGTTCGGCCAGCTCACCGGCCTGCTGCGATTCGTTGTAGGTGCCCTTGCCGAATCCGATGGAATAGGTGTGTTCAGGGCGGGCCACGGCTGCGACATAGCTGGAGTCCACGCCGCTGGACAGGAAGGATCCCACCTCCACGTCGGCAATCTGATGGGCTTTGACGGAACCGCATACCGTATCGTCGATGGTATTCACCAGTTCGCCCAGCTTCTGGTCGCTTTCCCGGAAATTCTCGTCATAGTACCGATGAATGCTCATCTCGCCGTCGCGATAGACGAAGTAATGGCCCTCCGGCAGCTTGTACACGCCTTTGAAGAAGGTCTCGCCGATTGCCGGGTACTGGAAGGTCATGTATGGCTTCAGCGCCTCGGCGTTGAGCTCTTTGACGAAGTCCGGGTGCTGCAGGAGGCTTTTGATCTCCGAGGCATACATGAACGTGCCGTTCATCTTGGCATAGTAGAAGGGCTTGATGCCGAAGTGGTCGCGGGCGCCGAACAGTTCGCGCCTGTTCTTGTCCCAGATCACGAAGGTGAACATGCCCCGGACGCGTTGCAGCAGATCGACGCCCCACTGCTCATAGCCATGGAGCAGCACCTCGGTGTCGCTTTTGGTGGTGAAGGTGTGGCCCGCGGCGATCAGTTCGTCGCGCAACGGCTGGTAATTGTAGATTTCGCCGTTGAAGGTGATGACCAGCGAACCGTCCTCATTGTAGATCGGCTGCTGGCCTCCGCCCAGATCGATGATGCTCAGGCGACGATGTCCCAGAGCCACATGCTCGTCGATGTAGTGACCCTCACTGTCCGGACCACGGTGAGCGATGATATCGGTCATCCGCTGCAGGGTCGGGCATTTGACATCGATTGGCATATCGTTGACGAATCCGGCGATTCCACACATAACTGCATAATCCCTTCGAAGACACTAGATAACAGGCTACCAAAACGTATGTGCGTAAGCTGTGTCGCACTTCTCAGGCCCTCCCGAAGGGCACGTGCGTTCCCATGATAGCCTTCCCACCGCCGTATTCGACGCAACGACTGGCTACACTGTCGGATATGACCACATATGATTCGCGCACCTGCGTCATCTTCGCCGCCGGGGAATACTATCGGGAGACCCCGCACGTTCCGGATGGCGCCTTCGTCATCGCCGCCGATGGCGGACTCGACCATACACGCGCCCTCGGCATCAATGCCGATGTGGTCGTCGGCGATTTCGATTCCCTCAAGGGCGCACGGCCCACGGATGGCGCCCGTACGGTCACCCTGCCTCCGCAAAAGGATGACCCCGACCTGCTGTCGGCCCTGAAAATCGGCTGGGCCCACGGCTCGCGGGAGTTCCATATCTTCGGCGCGCTCGGGGGGCGCATCGACCACACCATCTCGAACATTCAGCTCATGGCGTTGCTCGCCGAACGCGGGGCAAGCGGTTATCTGCACGGCGACGGTACGATCATCACCGCAATCTGCGACGGCGTGCTTTCCTTCCCCGCCAACGATGTGCAGCCGGGCCGCATGGTCTCGGTGTTCTCCCATTCCGACGTATCCACGGGAGTCAGCGAGCCAGGGCTCAAGTACGAGCTTGAGCATGCGACCATGAGCAATATCCGCGTCAATGGCGTCAGCAACGAGTTCCTGGATGGCGCGCCCGCACGCATCGAAGTGGAGCACGGCACACTGATCGTGACATTTCCGGCCGAGGCTCCACTGCCGCAGGTGACCCGGCTGCATGACTTCGACGGGGATCTAGGCACGCTCGATACGGAGGTCTCTTCCATCCTGGTCAAACGCAAATGCGCTTGAAAACTCATTGTGAGCGTTCACGGAAACGACGTCGTTTTCTGAAACACACGACCGCCATACGTTGCCCTAAGTACAGGTGACGCACTAAAGTGGGCGGTGTTGGTAAACAATGGCTTCATTGCGCCTCGCGCATGTGTGGCCTACCCTAAAGGGAGAATTACATGACAGTTAAGATTGGTATCAACGGCTTTGGTCGTATCGGTCGTCTGGCTTTCCGCCGTATCTTCGAGCTGCAGGCTCGTGGCGGCCAGGCCGGTGACATTGAGGTCGCTGCAATCAACGATCTGACCACCCCGTCCATGCTGGCCTACCTGCTGAAGTACGACAGCACCCACGGCACCTTCCGTCATGACGATGGCACCCCGGTCGAGGTCACCTCCACCGAAGACTCCATCGTGGTCGACGGCAAGGAATACAAGGTCTATGCCGAGAAGGATGCCAACAACATCCCGTGGGTCAAGAACGACGGCGTCGAGTTCGTGCTCGAGTGCACCGGCTTCTACACCTCCGCCGAGAAGTCCCAGGCCCACCTGAACGCTGGCGCCAAGAAGGTCCTGATCTCCGCTCCGGCCAAGGACGAGACCACCCCGACCGTCGTGTTCGGCGTGAACCACGAAATCCTGAAGGCCGACGACACCATCGTGTCCGCCGGTTCCTGCACCACCAACTCCATGGCCGCCATGGTCAAGCTGCTGGACGAGAACTGGGGCATCAAGGCCGGCTTCATGACCACCATCCACGCCTACACCGGCACCCAGATGATCCTCGACGGCCCGCGCTTCCCGAAGGCTCGCAACAACCGCGCCGCCGCCATCAATACCATTCCTCACTCCACCGGCGCCGCCAAGGCCATCGGCAAGGTCGTTCCGTCCGTGAACGGCAAGCTGCAGGGCCATGCCCAGCGCATCCAGGTTCCGGACGGCTCCGTCACCGAGCTGACCACCGTTCTGAACAAGGAAGTCACCGCTGACGAGATCAACGCCGCATTCAAGGCCGCCTTCTCCGCCACCGACTTCTACGGCTACAACGAAGACGGCATCGTGTCCTCCGACATCATCGGCGACACCCACGGTGGCGTGTTCGATCCGACCCAGACCGACGTCAACACCGTTGACGGCGTGACCATGGCTCGCACCGTCTCCTGGTACGACAACGAGTACGGCTTCACCTGCAACATGGTGCGTACCCTGCTGTACTTCGCCGAGATCTCCGAGTGAGCCGTCGCGGCTAGTCCGTTAGGTTCCTAGGAATCCCGCAGGGGCTTTCACCTCATGGTGGAAGCCCCTTTTCGCATGCCTCCATGTCTCCTCATACGGCCCTGCTCCAACCCACGTGGAATGTCGTCCGATTCTGCCGTTTCGGTCATCCAGAGCACGGTTTCGGGCCCGTGGATGACCGAAACGGCAGAATCGGACGTACGAACGTCCTATGATGAGACGCCATGGGCAAGAAAAAACACGAGAAAGGCACCGGTTCCACACCGGCGACCGTACAGCTGGACAAGGCCGGAGTCACATTCACGACCTATGAATACGCACATTCGAACGATCATATGGATGACGGCTACGGGGTTGAGGCCGCCACCAAGCTCGGATTCGACGAACACCAGGTGTTCAAGACGCTGATGGCCGACACCGGTACGGAACGTGTGGTCGGTGTGGTCCCGGTCAGCGGGCATATGGATCTGAAGGCGCTGGCCGCCGCCGTGGGCGCGAAGAAGGCGACCATGGCCGATCCGAAAGTCGCCATGCGAGAATCGGGTTACGTGGTGGGCGGGATTTCGCCTCTGGGACAGCGCACACGCCACAGGACCGTGCTGGACGAAAGCGCCCTGCGGTATGACGAGATTCTGCTGTCCGGAGGCAAGCGAGGGTTCTCCATCGGCATCAACCCGAATGATCTCATCGCGGTATTGGACGCCGTAGTCGCGCCCATCGGCACCTGGTGACCCTCAGGGAAGGGTCATCGGGCCCTGCGTAGCTCAGACGGAAGCACGAAGTGCATGTTCTCCTTGATGGTTTCGATGGTGGTCACCTCGGTGTAGCCGAAGCCCTGTAAGGTTTCGACCACGCCGGAGACAAGTTCGTCCGGTACGGAGGCGCCCGATGAGATGCCCACGGACTCCACGCCCTCGAACCATGACGGGTCGAGTTCGGCCGCATCATCGACACGGTGCGCCCTGCCGCGGCCATCAGTCGCATCGGCAACGGCATCCGCTGCGAAGCGCGAGTTCAGGCCTTCCTGCGCGACCTCCATCAATCGTACGGAATTCGAGGAATTCGCCGACCCGACGATCACCACGCAATCCGATTGCTCGGCCACCAACTTGACCGCGGCCTGACGATTCGACGTGGCATAGCAGATATCGGAGCTCGGCGGCATCTGCAGCCACGGGAAGCGGCACTTCAACGCGGCGATCGTACCGGCGGTCTCATCAACGCTCAGCGTGGTCTGCGTAAGCAGCACCAGCTTGGTGTCTTCAGCGAAATCAAGCGAGTCCACGTCGGCCTCATGTTCGATCAGATGCACATGCTCCGGGGCCTCCTCAACCACGCCGACCGCCTCATCGTGCCCCTTATGGCCGATATAGACGATTTCGAAGCCCTCCCTAACGAAACGCAGCACTTCGCGATGCACCTTGCTCACCAGCGGGCAGGTGGCGTCGATCACATGCATGCCGCGGGCCGCGGCCTCGGCCTTGACCGCCGGGGACACACCGTGCGCGGAAAAAACAATCGGAATGCCCGCCGAAGCGGCCTCATCCGGAATTTCGCGGAGCTCCTGCACGAACACCGCACCCTGAGCCGACAACTCCTCGACCACATGTTTGTTATGCACGATCTGACGACGCACGTACACCGGTGGCAGGCCATCCTTGCGGACGGGGACCGAAGCCTTCAGAATCGTCTGTACGGTAAGGATTGCCCGATCCACACCGGCGCAGAATCCGCGAGGGTCCGCCAATACGATGCGTTTGGTCATGGGTCGCCGCCTTTCATGTCATATGAGCCCTCACCAAATACTAGAGCACGGCCGTTCGCATAACGCGCGCGCTCATGTGAGCACACGACTATTGCACAACCATATCGCCGGCGATCCCTCATCCGGTAGACGGTCGCATGCACAACACGCCGGCGAACGGGCATGGCACCCTCCAAGAGAAGGTAGACTTGACCGTTAGCGGTAACAACCGTTATCGATACGTTTAGCGGCATTATGGAGTGATCTATGACCTGCAAGAACCTGCCTGCCCGCTCCGGACAGCAATTCTCCATCTCCCACGGCGACTATAAGGCGGTCGTCACCGAACTCGGCGCAACGCTGCGCAAACTGACCTACCGAGGCGAGGACCTTATCGTCTCCCTCGGCCCGGATGACGTGGTGAGCTGCTGCCATGGCCAGATTCTCATCCCGTTCCCGAACCGCGTCGAAGGCGGCGAATACACCTTCGAAGGCAAGACCTACACGTTGCCGATCGACGAACACGCGCGCAACAACGCCATCCACGGCTATGGATACCGCTCCTATTGGAAGCTGGAAAGCCTCACGGAGGAATCCGTCGCACTGACCTGGCGCACACCCAATATGGCCGGCTATCCGTTCGACATCGTAGCCACCGCCACCTATAGCCTCGCCGACGACGGTCTGCATCTGACCATCGACGCCTATAATAACGGCGATGCGAACGCCCCATGGGCTCTGGCCATCCATCCATGGCTGGCCAACGGTCTGAACGGATATGGCGACGAGATCGACGGCCACAACGCGCAGTGCAGCCTGACGCTGCCGGGCAACACGCATGTGACCGTGAACGAAAACCTGATCCCGACCGGCACCGAACCGGTGGATGGCACCAAGTACGACCTGCGCAAGGACACGCTGCTTACCGAACAGCCCTTCGATGATGCCTGGACGGACCTCGATCACGCCGAAGACGGTACCGTCACCGCGGTGTTCACCCGTCCCGACGGTCTGAAGGTCAAGGTCGGAGGCGACGAGACCATCACCTCCTTCCAGGTGTGCACCGGTACCAAGTTCCCTGCCTTCAAACACCCGGCAGGCGTTGCGGTGGAACCGCAGACCGCCTATGCCAACGCATTCAACACCGGCAACGATCTCATCGTCATCAAGCCGGGCGAGACCAGCAGCACCTCGCTGTTCCTCGGCGCGTTCGCTCAGTGAACGCCTGATTTGCACAACGTCGCACCGGTGTGCGATAATCCCGAAGGCTTATTAATCGCAAGTAAAGGAGTCCAATCATGGGCATGCGCGGACGTAAGCGCAAGGATCGTCGTAAGAAGGCCGCCAATCACGGCAAGCGCCCAAACGCCTGATCCCTGCCGGCGTGAATAACGCCACAGAGCATCAACAAACCCGCGGATTCGCAATCGATTCCGCGGGTTTTCCTATTCACCGCAACAATGGTCGAGCGTGGCACGAAGACGTTCCAATAGGCGCTCCGGCGCCTGTTCGGGACGTAGATAGGCGCGCATCGCCGCGATCAACGCCCGTTCACGCTCGTCACAGCACGTTTCGGGATCGAAGTGCTCTTCCATGCTGACATGCACGCTCGTATGCGTCACATGCGTTACGGACCCGTCCGCACTCCTGCTGGTGATGGAGATGCGCCGTTCGACGGAGTCACCGTTCATGATCTTCCCCTTCCGACGGAAGCGGTCTTCGCACCGGAGCGTGTGCCGGCCGCATACCCTCGTTCCTTCGCATATGCCGCAAGTTCCTGCTTGAGCTGCGTGCGGGCACGGTTCAGACGGCTCATCACCGTACCGATTTTCACGCCCTGCTCATCGGCCACCTGCTGATATGACTTGCCGTCGATGGCCGCATCGATGAACACCTGCCTGCGTTCCGGCGAAAGCTTGTTCAACGCGGCCATGATCTCTTCGGGCGCATAGGCGTCCAGATACTCCTGTTCGGCGGACTTCAGCTGCTCCGACGAATGTTCGGAGGCGGAGTAGATATCCCAATCGTCATATTCGCCGGTGGAGCCGTTGGCACGTTGCGGCCTGCGTTTGGCCTTGGCGTACTGATTGAAGTAGGCGTTGCGCTCGATGGTGGTCATCCACGCGGCGAAGTTCGTGCCCTGTTTGAAGGAATCGAAGGCCTTGAACCCGCGTTCGAAGGTGTCCTGCACCAGATCCTGCGCATCGTCGGGATTGTTGGTCAGCTTCATGGCCTGCCGATAGAGCACGTCGACGATGGGCATGGCGAGCCGTTCGAAGCGCGCGCGCCTGTCCGTCATGCTTTCCTGCCCATCAGTCACGGTTTCATTCTATCGGCATGCCGCATGCGACGATGTCCGCAAAACTCCCAAGCGATTCAAAGCTCGTTCCCAGAACACACGGTTTATATAATCATGTTAGTTTTTCGCTGAGAGAAAGATTTGCCCATGTCATTGTCCCTTGCCGACGGCGTGCATCTGCTGTCCTCCCATCATCTGCTCGATGAGGTCATCACACCTGAACGTTGGAGCCTGAATGCCGATGGCATCGACAATGCCGATGTGCCGTTCACGCATATCACCTATGACACCCGCACCGTGCGCGAAGGCACGCTGCTGGTGTGCAAGGGCCGCTTCCGGCCGGAATTCCTTGACGGGCTCAAGGAGCGCGGTCTCGTCGCCTATGTGTCGGAACGTGACTTCTCCGATCACACCGAGGTTCCGGGACTCATCGTCAACGACGCGCGCAAGGCCCTGAGCCTGCTGTCCGCCGCCTTCTACGGCATGCCCCAGAACGAACTCACGGTCATCGGCATCACCGGCACCAAAGGCAAGACCACCACCGCATACTTTACGCAGGCCATCCTCAACGCCTATTCCAACGGTCGTTGCGCATTGTTCTCCTCGGTCGATAACTGTCTCGACGGCCATACCTACGTGGAATCCGAACTGACCACGCCGGAGTCGTTGGACGCGTTCCGCATGATGCGCGAGGCCGCGGACAACGGCATGCGATACCTGGTGATGGAGGTCTCCTCCCAGGCCTACAAGGTCAACCGCGTCCACGGCCTGACCTTCGACGTGGGAGCCTTCCTCAACATCTCCCCCGACCACATCAGCGACATCGAACACCCCACCTTCGAAGACTATCTGTATTGCAAACGTCAGTTGGCATACCATGCACGCGCCTTCGTACTCAACGCCGACGCCGACCATGCCGATCTCATTCGCGAGGATGCGCAGGCCGCGGGCATCCCGCTTGCGGATTTCGCCCTGCGCACCGATGACGCACCTACGAATGCGACGCTGACGGCCCGTCCGTCGAACGCCGAACACAGCGCGTTCAGCATCGCCGCGAACGGTCATGATCTGGGCGAGTTCAGCCTGTCATTGGCTGGCGATTTCAACTATGCGAACGCCCTCGCCGCCGTCGCACTGGCGCATGAGGCCGGTGTGCCATTCGATTCGGCCGCCATGCATGCCATGGAATCGGTGCATGTACCGGGACGTATGGAACTGTTCACCGGCACGGATGGCGACACCGTGGCCATCGTCGATTATGCGCACAACTACACCAGCGTACGTGCGCTGATCGATTTCGTCGAACAGCGCTACGGCGAGCGCAAGCCGCGGATTACGCTCGTCGCCGGTTCCGCCGGCAACAAGGCGTTCGACCGCCGTCAGGAAATCGTCGAGGCCGCACAGGATCGCATCGCGCGTTTCGTATTCACCGCCGAAGACACCGATACCGAACCGTATATCGACATCTGCAACGAAATGCTCGGCCATGTCACCAACGACCATGTGGATGCCACGGTGATCGTCGATCGTGTGAAGGCCATCGAGAGCGCCGTCGAGCAGGCGCATTCCCACGATGGTCTCGACGTGATCCTCATCATCGGCAAGGGCCACGAGCGTTGGATCAAGGACCTCAACAGCCACGTGGCCTACGAAGGTGATGATTGTGTGGTGGAACGACTGCTGAACGTGGCGTAGGAGTAGCATCGTCTTCGAGCTCATGATTTGTTCATGGCGACCGGACGATACTATCTTCAAGGAGCACCGTGGAAATGGCGATCAAACCTGCAACGTTCACGCTTGCCTATGCAATCGACGTGCTGAAGGAGCATCATCTGCTTCGCGAAATCGTTCACGGCCGCCGATGGACGCTTGACGCTTCGGATCTGCCCGGCGCGAATGAGCCGGTCGGGTCGATTACCTACGATACCCGCAAGGTCGAGCCCGGTTCGCTGCTGTTCGTCAAGGGCCGTTTCAAGCCTGAATTCCTTGACGGCATCGACGGCAAAGGCCTGGCCGCATACGTGGCGGAAACCGAATACGCCGATCGCACGAAAGCCATCGGCATCATCGTAGAGGACGTGCACAAGGCCATGAGCCTGCTGTCCGCCGCCTTCTACGGCATGCCCCAGAACGAACTCACGGTCATCGGCATCACCGGCACCAAAGGCAAGACCACCACCGCATACTTTACGCAGGCCATCCTCAACGCCTATTCCAACGGTCGTTGCGCATTGTTCTCCTCGGTCGATAACTGTCTCGACGGCCATACCTACGTGGAATCCGAACTGACCACGCCGGAGTCGTTGGACGCGTTCCGCATGATGCGCGAGGCCGCGGACAACGGCATGCGATACCTGGTGATGGAGGTCTCCTCCCAGGCCTACAAGGTCAACCGCGTCCACGGCCTGACCTTCGACGTGGGAGCCTTCCTCAACATCTCCCCCGACCACATCAGCGACATCGAACACCCCACCTTCGAAGACTACTTCCGTTGCAAGCGCCGGTTAATCGCCAACAGCCGTTCGCTGGTGCTCGGCGCCGACTGCGATCACCGTGATCTGCTCATGCAGGATGCCGCCGACGCGGGCGTCAAGGTCACCGAGTTCGCATTGCATGATGCCGTACGGGGCCTGACCTCCCCAGCACAGGTCATCGCCCGCGTCGATCCGGAAAACAAAGCCGGTTTCATCGTTTCCGTCAATGGCTCGGATCTTCGGCCGATGGAGCTGGACATGTCCGGTGAATTCAATGTCACGAACGCCGCGGCAGCCGTCGCCATCGCCATCGAGGCCGGCGTGCCGGAATCCGACCCGTCAATCGCCGCCATGTGCCGGGTACAGGTGCCCGGACGCATGGAACGCGTCAAGGCGGGAGACGGTCTGCTGGTCTACATCGATTTTGCCCACAACTATCTTTCCGTCAAATCGTTGGTCGACGAAATGGTACGAACCTATGGCGAACGCCGCCCACGCATCACGCTGGTTTCCGGTACCACCGGCGGCAAGGCCGTCGACAGACGCGAGGGCATCGTCAAGGGGGCGCTTGGCCGTGTGGAATCCTTCATCTTCACATTGGACGACCCGAATTACGAGGATCCCATGGACATCGCGCGTCAGATGCAGTCGTATGTGACCGATCCGACGGCCCGGACGCAGATCGTCGTTCCGCGCGAGCTCGCCATCGAAAAGGCCATCGCCGACGCGCGTGAGCATGCGGACCGGTTCAATATCGTGCTGGTCATCGGCAAGGGCGACGAGACCCGTAATATCATCAACGGCAAGCCGGTGCCATATGAGGGCGATGGAGCCGTGGTGCGTCGCGTACTCGGCGAATAGCACGGCCGTTCGTCACACGGCACGGGGTAAGGTAGGTCACTATGACACGATTCCAACCGATTCTGCTCGGCAGCGACATTAACGTCTACGGCATGGCCAGGGCGTTCCATGAGGAGTACGGCATCATCTCCGAGGCGTACGCCTACTTCCAGCTCAGCCCTACGAAGTTCAGCAATATCGTGAACGTGCATGTCGTCGATGATTTCAACAATTTCGTGACGTTCCGCGATTTCATGCTCAACCTCGGCAGGCGTATGAAGGCCGAGGATCCGGATCGCACGCTGTTGCTCATCCCCTGCGGCGACGTGTATGCGAATCTGCTCAGCCAGTGCGGGGACGATCTGCGTCGTTATTTCGTATACAACACGCTCGACATCAATCTGTCACGCCGACTCGCCTACAAATCCACGTTCTATCAGATCTGCGAACGGTATAATCTGCCGCACCCGAAGACGAAGACCGTAACCGCCGACGGAGTGAAGGCAGGGGAATACCGCGATCTGCCGTTCCCCTATCCGGTCGCGATGAAGCCGGCCAATTCCGTCGAATGGCTGAACGTCGACTTCGAAGGGCGGCGCAAGGCCTATATCTTCAACGACCCGGCCGAACTCGACACGATCATCAGACGTGCCTACGATGCCGGCTATACCTCCGAAATGGTGATTCAGGATTTCATTCCCGGCGACGATTCACGCATGCGTGTGCTCAACGCGTACGTGGACCAGCATCATCGCGTACGCATGATGTTCCTCGGCCATCCGTTGCTGGAGGATCCGTCTCCGGTGGCGGCCGGCAACTATGCGGCGATCCTGCCCGACTACAACGAGAACGTGTTCCGTCGCATCAAGGCGTTCCTCGAGGATATCGGCTATGAAGGCGTCGCCAATTTCGACATGAAGTACGATGAGCGCGACGGCGAATACAAGCTGTTCGAAATCAATCTGCGTCAGGGGCGCTCCAGCTATTTCGTGACGTTGAACGGTTTCAACCTGGCCAAATACTTCGTGGAGGATCTTGTCGAGGACACGCCGTTCGACGGCGAGACCCTGTTCGGCCGCGGTTCGAAGCTGTGGATGGAGATTCCGAAGTCGGTGTTCCTTGAGTATGTCGCCGAAGGCGATGACAAGGAAACCGGCAAACGCATGCTCGAATCCGGGGATTGGGGCACCACGCTGGAATATTCCAAGGATATGAATCCGCTACGCTGGCTGATGATCAGGCATATGTTCGCGATCTATAGGAAAAGCTACGCCAAGTACTTCACCAAAAAGGGTGAGATGAAGTGAAACGACCGTTCTTCGCCGTATTGGGCGGCATGGGCACATTGGCTACCGAGAGCTACATCCGTCTGGTCAACCACGCCACGCATGCGCATGGCGATCAGGATTACCTCGACTATGTGGTGTTCAATGACGCCTCCGTGCCGGATCGCACCGCGTATATCGTGGGGGCATCCGATGAGAACCCGTTCCCGGTGATTGCCGACGATATCGAAAAGGCCACCGCGATGGGCGCGAGCTTCATCGTGCTCACCTGCAATACGGCGCACTACTTCTATGATGATTTCCAAAGGCTGACGCCGGTACCGATTCTGCACATGCCGCGCGGCGCCGTGAATCGCATGGCACAACGCTACCCAAAGGAACGGTTCCCCCGAATCGGTTTCCTCGGCACTTCCGGGTCGCGCAAATCGGGCGTATATGCGCATGCGGCCACCGAAGCCGGATATGCCTTCGTGGAACCGACCGATGACCTGCAGGAGCGCATCACTTCGCTGATTTACGATGATGTGAAAGGCTCGGGAGAGCTGAATCAGGAACGATACGAATCCGTGCTCCGTGACATGCTCGACCCGGCCGGCCCTTGCGCCTGCGACGCGCTGATTCTGGGATGCACCGAACTGAGCGTACTGAACGAGGCGTTCCCGATGCCTCAGCTACCGATCATCGACGCGCAGGCCGTGTTGGTGGAAGACACCGTGGCTCGCGCCAAATCCTTGCGCTGAACAGGTTGCGGCCCCTCACGACGGGCCGCAACCTTTCGATGCATAAATCCATGCCTGGCGTCTAGCTATGCTTCGGCATCATCGGCATCATCGGAACCGACATTGCCGAAATCATTGACATCGAAATCCGGATTGGCATCGGATTCGAAATCCGCTTCGGCCGCATCCTGATCCTTGCGCGGCTCCGGTTCCACGGCCTCCTGGAACACACGCTCGACCTTCGGCTTCTTCAGATCCGGATTGATCTTCTCCTCCAGCATCAGGCGCGCGTCTCCAGCCGTGGTGAAGCTACCGCAGATAAGCACGCCGTGCCCGTAGCCTACGCCGAGTTCGTCTTCGGAATCGACCATGTTGACGGCTTCCTGGATGGCATCCGGCAGTTGCGGAATGCAGGTGACGCGTTCCGGTCCGAACACCTGATCCGCGATCTTCTTCAGGTCTTCGGCCGGCATCACACGGTCGCGCCACGAGTTTTCGGTGACGATTACATGGCTCAGCAGCGGTTCAAGCACGCCGAGATACTCTTCGACCTGCTTGTCCCCCATCATGGCGATCACGCCGACGAGCTGCTGGAAGTCGTAGTTCTCCTCGATGGCGGCACGCAGCGCCTCGGCCGCGTTCACATTGTGCCCGCCGTCAAGGATGATGGTCGGCGAGGTGCGGATCTGTTCGAGGCGTCCCGGAATCTTCACCGTACTCAACGCTTCGGCCACCAGATCGCCGTCAAGCGCGCCGTTTACCGGAATCACCGCCTCGGCCGCGCACAGGGCTGCGAGCGCATTATGCGCCTGATGCTCGCCGAATTTGGCGACCGGCACTTCCTCATATGTGCCGTTGGGGGTGCGCAGGGTGACCATCTGGCCGCCGACGGCCGGTACGCGGGCGACGACTTCCGCTTCGATGCCGTCGCGTACCAGATTGGCATGGTTGCCCTTGGCGGCCTTCTCGATGATCGGCATGACGGCCTCCTCATGCGGCTGACGCCCGATGACGGCGGTGCAGCCGGGCTTGATGATGCCGACCTTTTCGGAGGCGATCTGTTCGACGGTGTCGCCCAGCCACGCCATATGGTCCATGTCGATGGGACCGATGATGGCGGCATCGGCATCGAGCACGTTGGTGGCGTCCCAGCGGCCGCCCATGCCGACCTCCACGATGGCCACATCGACCGGAGCGTCGGCGAATTTCCAGATGGCCATGGCGGTAAGTACTTCGAAGAAGCTCATTTTCGGCTTCCCGAGCTCCTCCATCTTCATGTCGACGATGGCGATCAGATCGCGTACCTGATCCCATGCGTCGACGAAGTCGTCATCGGAAAGCTGTTGTCCGTCGATGGCGATGCGTTCGTTGACATGTTCCAGATGCGGCGAGGTGTACAGTCCCGTGCGCATGCCGTAGGCGCGGCAGATCGACTCGACCATGCGCGCGGTGGATCCCTTGCCGTTGGTGCCGGTGATGTGGACCACGCGGAAGGACTCTTCCGGATGCCCCATGACGTCGAGGATCATCTTCATGCGCCTGAGGTCCAGATTGGTGGTATTGCGTTCCGATGGACGGCCCATGATGTCACGTTCGACGTCGATCATGCTTTCGTTGTTGCGATTGGGATGTTCAAACGACATGCTGTGCTGTTTCCTTACGCTGGTCGATGCTTACTCACTGAAACCGTCCCCATTCTAGGTGGGCGCATGAACGTTATGACGCCGCAAAACGTAATAGGATTGGTGGCGGTAATTCATTGGATTGTTCAGGAGATGTGATGAGCGAAGTCATTACCGATAAGGACAAGGAATACGAGGCTTTGGAGCGGGAGTCCGCACCGGGGCCGGATCAGGCCATGAGCGACCGTGTGAACAATCGTTCCCTACGCCCTCGTTCCGACGCGTTCAAGGAGTTCATGACCACCGGTTGGGATGACAATGAGCCGGCCATCGAACCGTTGGAATCCTCCAAGTACACGCCGGCACGTCTTGAGGCGCTGGGCAGGGCGTTCCCGGGCGAACGCCTCGTAATCCCGGCCGGTCAGCCGAAGGTACGCAACAACGATTGCGACTACGCGTTCCGTCCGGACACCACCTTCTCGTATTACACCGGTCTTGGCGAGGACTATGAGGCCGGCGCGGTGCTGGTGCTGAACCCGGTCGATCCGGATTCCGCGGATGCAAAGGCCGGCAGGACGCATGAGCCGGAACTGTTCGTGGCTCCGCGCGCGAACCATTACACGCAGGACTTCTTCATGAATGCCCACTATGGCGAATATTGGGTGGGTCCGCGCGCGGGTCTGCGGGAGATGACCGCCATGACGGGCATCGAGACGAACGACATCGCGCAACTGGCCGATGCACTGAGCAAGGATGTCGGCACCGAGGCCGGTGCAGTACGCGTCCGTGTGATTCGTGAGGCCGATCCGCAAATCACCGAGATGGTAGAGGATATTCGCAAGGCGAACGGTTTCGCCGATCCGGACGGCAATACCGCCGCCGACGACAGACTGCACGAATTCGCCGCCGAGGCACGCATGTGCAAGGACGAATATGAGGTGCGCGAGATGCGCAAGGCCGTGGCCGCCACCAAGCACGGCTTCGACAGCATCCTGCGCAGGCTGCCGGCGGCTCTGGGCAAACCGCGTTCGGAACGTATGCTGGAAGGTGCGTTCAACGCAATCTCCCGCGAGGAAGGCAACGAGGTCGGTTACGACACCATCATCGCATCCGGCGCGCATGCTCCGATTCTGCATTGGATGCGTAACACCGGTACCGTCGCATCCGGCGAGCTGCTGCTGATCGATGCCGGCGTGGAAGTCAACAGCCTGTATACCGCCGACATCACCCGTACGTTCCCGACCAATGGTAGGTTCACCGACTTTCAGAAGAGGCTGTATCAGGCCGTGCTGGACTCCCAGCAGGCCGGTTTCGAGGCGGCCAAGCCAGGTGCCACGTATTCCGACATCCATCATGCCTGCATGCGTGTGATCGCCGAACGCCTGCACGAATGGGGCATTCTGCCGGTCGACGTGGAGGAGTCGCTCTCCCCCGCCGGTCAGCAGCACCGTCGTTGGCTCGCCTGCGGCGTGGCGCATCATCTCGGCCTTGACGTGCATGATTGCGCGCAAGCCCGTTACGAGTCATATCAGGGTGCCGAAATCCGTCCGGGCATGATCTTCACGATTGAGCCTGGCCTGTATTTCCGTGAGGATGACTTGCTGATTCCGCCGGAGTATCGCGGCATCGGCATCCGCATCGAGGATGACGTGCTCATGACCGAGAATGGTCCCGAATGGATCTCCGCAGGCATACCGAAGCAGATCGATGACGTCGAGGCCTGGATGGCCGACATGGCGCAATAGTCTTCTACCGTACTCCCCGACGGGGAGGAAAGGAACGTGATATGGCAACCCCTGAATTCGTGTTGAAACTCCGCAGGAAGATCGGCCACGATCTGCTATGGCTGATGGGCGTGTCCGGCTACGTCGAGGACGAACGGGGCCGCGTACTGCTGGGCCGACGTTCCGACACTGGCGAATGGGCCATGGTGTACGGCATCAACGAGCCCGGCGAGGAGCCGGCTGACACCGTGGCCCGCGAAGTCAAGGAGGAGACCGGCGTGGACGTGATCGTCACCGATCTGGTGTCGGTGAAATCATCTCGCCGCATACTCACCTACGCGAATGGCGACAACACCATGTACATGGATCACCTGTTCATCTGCAGGCCCGATCCGGCCGGTAACACGGAACCGTACGTCGGTGATGAGGAGAGCCTCAACGTGGGTTGGTTCTTCCCCGATGAGCTACCCGGGCCATTGGCCGCCACCACGGTTGAACGCATGGGGTATGTGCGTGAATATCTGAGGAACAAGGCCGGTGGCGACGCCCACGCGCAGTTCTGCTTCAGCGGCGAGATCCACTGAAGTTCCCGCCAACGTAAGACGGCGATGCCTGCGACGATCGGTCCGTCGCAGGCATCGCCGTCTATGCTCCTAAATCCCTCATCCCTACTGTTGGGCCGCGAGCAACTCGTGCAGATGCTCACGATGCCCGCGTTGTTCACGCGGATCCGGCACCGGCAACGAGGCCAGCAGCTTCTGCGTGTACGGATTTTGCGGATGTTGCATGATCTGGTCGGCATCGCCATGTTCGACGATCTTGCCCTTGTGCATCACCATGATGCGATCGGCAAGCATATCTACCACCGCAAGATCGTGAGTGATGAACAGGCAGGCGAAACCGATTTCGACCTGTAGTTTCTTGAACAGTTCCAACACCTTCGCCTGCACCGACACATCCAATGCGGAGGTCGGCTCGTCGGCGATGAGCAGGCTCGGCTTCAACGCGAGCGCACGCGCCAGGGAGGCGCGCTGACGCTGGCCGCCGGACAGCTCGTGGGGGAAGCGGTTCATGTATGCGCGTGGCAGCTGGACCATTTCCAGCAGATCGCCCACATAATGCCGTGCGTCAGCCACGGAGGAGTATTTCCTGTGCACGATCAGCGGTTCGGCCACGTTCTCCGCGATGGTCATCAGCGGGTTGAACGAGCTGCCGGGATCCTGGAACACGAAGCCGATGTCGGCGCGCTTGGGCTTGAAGTCACGTTCCTTCACGCCGTTCATTTCGATGCCGAGCACGTTGAGCGAACCGCCGGAAACCTTCTGCAGGCCTGCGATGGCACGGCCCGTGGTGGATTTGCCGGAACCGGATTCGCCTACCAGTCCCAGCACCTCGGAACGGTGGATGGTGAAGTCGATGCCATCCACGGCCTTGAAATCGGGCTGCATGAGATGGCCCGGATACGTGATGGTCAGCCCCTTGGCCTCGACCGCGACCGGCTGTTCACGCCAATCCTTTTCACGCTCGATGACCTTGCCATTGCCGTCACGCACGATGAGCTTTTGCCCGATGCGCGGTACGGCACCCAGCAAACGCTTGGTGTAGTCGTCCTGCGGTGAATAGAAGATCTGTTCCACGCCGCCTTGCTCGACCACATGGCCACGGTACATGACCACGACCTCGTCGGCGATGTCGGCGATGACGCCCATGTTGTGCGTGATGATGAGCACGGAGGCATCGAATTCGTCGCGTGCGAGACGCAGCAGATCGAGGATTTCGGCCTGTACGGTCACGTCAAGGGCGGTGGTCGGCTCATCGGCCAGAATCAGACCGGGATTGAGCACCAACGCCATGGCGATGACGATGCGCTGCTTCTGGCCGCCGGAGAACTGGTGCGGATAGTAATCGACCCGGGTTTCGGCGTCGGGAATGCCGACCTTCTTCAGAATGTCGATCGCCTTGGCACGCAGCTCTTTCTTGTCTTTCATGCCGTGGGCCCGCAGCCCCTCCTCGATCTGCCAGCCGATGGTATACACCGGGTTCAGCACCGAATTCGGCTCCTGGAACACCATCGCCGCCTCGGAGCCGCGCATTTCGCGTAGCTGCTCGCCGGATAGGGACAGCACGTCGAGTTCCTCGTTGCCGGCACGGTTCGACAGGTAGATCGCACCAGAGGTCGTTGCCGTTTCCGGCAGCAGTTTGATGATGGAGCGCGCGGTCACGGACTTGCCGGAACCGGATTCGCCCACCACGCCGATGACCTTCCTGCGGGGAATCTTGAAACTGATCCCGTCGATGGCCTTGATGGAGCCGGCGTCGGTCATGAAGGAGACGCTCAGATCCTTGATTTCGGCGAGATTGCCGTTGTCGATTTCGCTCATCGGTTCACTCCCCTTCCTTGGAGCCCCATGCGGAGGCCACGAATGATGGATCATGGTCGGTGACGGTCACCGGGGCGTCGATGGCACCCATCGGGTTTCTGGCCGCGGCAAGTTCCGCCATGACCTCGTTGCGGGCGCCCGGCTTTTCGTTCGGATCGACGGAGGTGTCTTCGATGGATCCGACCACTTCGCCCGCGGATTTGCGTGCACGCAGTCGCGGATCGGCGAGATCGTTGAGCGATTCGCCGACGAGGGTGATGCCCAGTACGATCAGCACGATGGCGACGCCGGGGAATACCGCGGTCCACCAGATGCCGGCGGTCACGTCGGATACGGAACGGTTGAGATCATAGCCCCATTCGGCGGCTGCGGTCGGTTCGATGCCGAAGCCAAGGAAGCCCAGACCGGCAAGGGTCAGAATGGCCTCCGATGAGTTCAGGGTCAGGATGACCGGCAGGGTTCGGGTGGAGTTCTTGAACAGGTGCTTGGTCATGATGCGCCAGGTGGAGGCACCGACCACACGTGCGGATTCCACGTATGCGGATTCCTTGATGCGGATCACTTCGGCACGGATGGTACGGAAGTACTGCGGAATATAGACCACGGTGATGGAGATGCCGGAAGCGAAGATGCCGCTCCACAGTCCGGATTGGCCGTGGGAGATCATAATGGCCATCAGAATCGCCAACAGCAGGGACGGGAAGGAGTAGACGGCGTCGGCGATCATCACGAGTACGCGGTCGACCCAGCCGCCGAAATAGCCGGAGACCAGTCCCAGCAGCACACCCGCGAAGATGGACAGCAGCACGGCGATGACGATGGCGATGACCGCAGTGCGGGAACCCCACACCACACGGCTGAACACGTCATAGCCTCCGGCGGTCGTACCCCAGATATGTTCGGATGACGGTGCCGCCTGGGCCGGGAAGGATACGCCGTTGGAGTCCTTCAGCTGAGCGTATCCGTATGGTGCGATCAAGGGTGCGAAGATGGCGACGAGCAGGAAGAAGGCGGTGAGCGCCAGACCGGTAATCAGCATGCCCTTCTGCCAGCCGACGGCTACGCGCAGTTCCTTGATAATCGGAATCTTGGTCCAGAACGGTGCCTGTTTGTTGATTTTGAGCCTGTCCAGACGGTCATCGCCGGGAACGGTGACATTGTTGACGGATGCTTCGGTCATGTCAGTACCTCACTCTCGGGTCGACCAGTGCGGCGATGACGTCGACGATGAAGTTGACGACGGCCACGATGATGGCGATCAGAATCACGATGCCCTGCACCGCCACGAAGTCACGTGCCTTCAGATATTGCGAAAGCATGAAACCGAGGCCCTTCCATTCGAAGGTGGTCTCGGTGAGTACGGCACCGGCGAGCATCAGGGCGATCTGCATGCCCATGACGGTGATGATCGGAATCAGGGCCGGCTTCCATGCATGCTTGTTGAGCAGACGCTTTTCGGAGACGCCGCGGGAGCGGGCAGCCTCGACATAGCCGGAAGTGTAGGTGGAGATCACGTTGGTACGCACCAGGCGGATGAATACGCCCGCCGTCAGCAGTCCCAATGCGAGGGCCGGAAGCACCGCGTGACGCAGTACGTCGACGAGCACGGACATATCGCCCAACTGAAGTGCGTCGATGATGTAGAAACCGGTTGGCGAGACCAGTCGGGAGAATTCCATTTCGCTGCTCAATGACGAACGGCCGGATGCCGGCAGCACGTTCATCCAGATGGCGAAGATGAGTTTCAGAATCAGGCCCAGGAAGAACACCGGAGTGGCGTAGCACAGAATGGCGAAGGTGCGGATGCCCGCATCGGCCGCACGGTCGCGTTTGCGTGCCGCGATACGGCCCAGGCCGATGCCGACGATGAGCGCCACGATAAGCGCCAGGAACGCGAGTTCGAAGGTGGCGGCGCCGTAACGGGTAAGAATGGTGATGACCTTTTGGTTGTCGGTCAGCGTGGTGCCGAGGTCACCGTGCAGCAGGCCGTTGAGATAATCGATGTACTGTACGACCAATGGACGGTCATAGCCGGCCGCGTGGATGCGCTTTTGCAGTTCCTCCGGCGTCAGGCGGCCGCCTAGGGCGGCGGAAATCGGATCGCCGGTGGCGCGCATGACGAAGAAGACGATGGTAACAAGAATGAATACGGTAGGAATGATCAGCAGGAAGCGGGTAAGCACGAAGCGGAAGAATCCGCTCGAAAGCTTGTTTTTCTTGGCTTTCGGCTGAGCCACGGTTGCGCTTTGCGTCACGTCGGGCTCCTTTTCCTTGATGGATGATGCAGATACAAATTGAGCCCCCGCCCGACTCGAAACGGCCGGGCAGGGGCGGTCAAGTCACATTCAGGACTTGGTCACGGAGGCGTAACGGAAGCGGAAGGAGGCGTCGAGCACGACACCCTTCACGCCCGAACCGGTGACGGCGACCTGGGCACCCTGCAGCAGCGGGATGGTGGAGAGGTCATCGGTCTCGAGCTTCTGGATTTCCTTCAGCGTGTCCTCACGTTCCTTGTCGTCGGTCTGGCCGGCCTGCTTGACGATCAGGTCATTGACTTCCGTGTTGGAGTAGCCGTTGTTCACGAAGTTGCCGTCACGGAAGAACGGAGACAGGTAGTTGTCGGGATCGGAGTAGTCCGGGAACCAGCCAAGCTGGTAGGCCGGGTAGGAACCATCGGAATCCGAGGTGATCACGCGATCCTTGCTGTACTGGGTCCATTCGGTGGACTGCAGGTCGACCTTGAACAGGCCGCCTTCTTCGAGCTGGGCCTTGATGGCGGCATACTCGTCGGCGGAGGACTGGCCGTAGTGGTCCGGGTTGTACTGGAGCTTCAGATCGACCGGGGTCGTGACACCGGCATCCTCGAGAACCTTCTTGGCCTTGTCGGTGCTCGGCTTGCCTTCGCCGTCACCGTAGGCTTCCTTCAGGGTGTCGTCGTGACCGGACAGACCATCCGGAATGAAGGAGTACAGCGGGGTGTAGGTGCCCTTGTAGACCTTGGTGGACAGCTCGTCGCGGTCGATCAGGTTGGCGACGGCCTGACGCACGGCCTTGGCCTTGTCGGCGTTCGGCTCGCTGGACTTCTCGCCGTACGGCATGATCTTGAAGTTGAAGGTGATGAAGCGCTCTTCGCCACCCGGGCCCTTGACGACCTTGACCTTGTCGTCCTTGGACAGGTCCTCGATGTCGGTCGGGGTCATGGAGCGGTAGGCGACGTCAACCTGTCCCTGCTGCACGGCCATCTTCAGGTTGGAGGAATCGGCGAAGTACTTGACCTGCACGGCGTCGTTCTTTGCCGGAGTCAGGCCATCATAGGAGTCGTTCTTGGCATAGGCCAAGGCCTCGTTCACCTTATAGGAGGTGAGCTTGTACGGGCCGGCGAAGGCATTGTCCTTGACGATGGTGTCGGCGTCGGTGAGCTTGTCGGCGTCGAAGGACTCCTCATCCACGATCGGGCCTGCCGGGCTGGAAAGCACCTGCTTGAGGGTCACGTCGTTCTTGACCTTGGAGTGGAACACCACGGTGGTGTCGTCCTTGGCTTCGACGGAGTCGATGTTGGCGAGCAGGGATGACGGACCGTTCTCGTCGTTGATCTTGTTGATGCGGTCGAAGGAGAACTTGACGTCGGAGGCGGTCAGATCGTGGCCGTTGGCGAACTTCAGGCCGGACTTGAGCTTGACAGTGAATTCGGTGCCGTCGTCGCTCCAGGTGCCGTCATCGGCGGCGATGTCCGGAGACAGCTCGGAGGTGTTGTAGTCCTGGGAATACAGGAACGGGAACACCTGAATCTGCACGGCGTAGGAACCGTTGTCATAGGAGCCGGCCGGATCGAGGCTGGTGATCTTATCGGTGGTACCGATGGTGATGGTGGTGCCGCTTGCCGTGGAACCGCCGTCCTTCACGCCGCCGCAGGCGGCAAGGGATGCGATGGCCGCGACGGAAGCGAGCGCGGCGATGACTTTCTTGCGATTCACTGAGGATTCCTCTCTCTAATCCTTGAATTCCAAAGGCATCTCGTGATTGAAATGGCTTGACTCCTTAGAATTGGCGCCTAATGTTAACCGCACGTTTCGTGTAGGGCAATATCGTCCCGTCTCCTGCATTGTTGGTATCGGAAAACCCTATTTTTCCCCGTTCTTTCCACGATTCATCTTTCCCACGATGCCCGGTCGATTAATGAGACGCATGTGAGCGAGCATGCGTTTCGGCCGAATACACTTGGCGACACGCGGATGATGTGTGGCTTGTACATTGACGTTAACAGCGTTAATATATCAACTAGTTAAACGAGAGAATCCGTGCATCGGCGCAAGGAGGTGTTATGAGCAGCTACAGCATGCAACAATCATCGATCTCCGAAAACAATCGGTCACGCATCCTGCAATATCTGTATCACAACGGCATCTGCTCCCGCGCCCAGATCGCCAAGGCCATTGAACTCACCCCTGCGGCAATCACCAAAATCACGGCAAAACTGCTGTCCCAGGATGTCATCGAAGAGACCGGCGACATGGAGGGCGACAAGAACCGTCGTTCCATCGGCCTGAACCTCAATTGCGCGAAATACCATGTGGTCGGCGTCAAATTCGCCCGCAGTCTGGTGCAGATCGCGGTGTTCGACCTCAAATGCAACAAGATCTCGCTGACCGACCTACCCACCGTCAGCGAAGAGCACATCCCCGACACCGTGGAGCAAATCCGTCGCACCGTCCGGCAACTCATCGCCGACGATCCGCACATCGTCGCCGTGGGTATGGCCGTCCCGGGCCCGTATCTACGGGACGCCGGCCATACCGCTCTCGTCTCCTCCATGCAAGGCTGGAGGCAGGTCAACTTCATCCACGAATTCAGCACGGCCTTCGACGTGCCGGTATTCGTGGAGCAGGATGCACGAGCCGGCGCATTGGCGCAATTCCTGTTCAACCCCGAGCTGTCCGAAGGCTCTCTCGCCTATTATCTGCTGGGTGAAGGCATCGGACTGGGGTTGATCGACGACGGTAGAATCTTCTACGGTGCGCACGGCACCGCAACCGAAATCGGGCACGTCTCCGTCGACGTCAACGGCAGGCCCTGCGACTGCGGCAACGTCGGATGTCTGGAGCGCTACTGCTCGGCGGTCGCCATCCACGAGGAGCTCAAGACCGAAGGCGACATCGTGCCCGGCTGCGAATCCATGACCCACGCGCAGGCATGCGCGGCGCTGTTCGCCAAAGCCGACGCGGGCGACGAAGCGGCCAGACAGCTGGTCAACAAAGCGGCCAGGTACATCGGCTTCGGGTGCGTGACCATCATCAATGCCTTCAATCCAAGCCACATCGTTCTGGGTGACATCGTCTCCCAGGCAGGTCAGCCGCTACTTGACGAGGTCAAGGCCATCGTTTCCGAACACACCATTCCGGAAGTGAGTTCGGAGACCACCATCTCCCTGTCCGCCCTGCCCACCGACGCCACCGTCACCGGAGCCGCCGCCGTGGCCATCACCAATTTTCTGGAACATCCTTCGATGTTCTTCGACGTCGCATAGCACGCCGCCATCTAAAGAAAGGAAAACCATGTCCAAGCCAACCGTCATCTCCCTCGGCGAAATCCTTTGGGATATGCTCCCCACCGGCAAGCGTGCCGGCGGCGCCCCCGTCAACTTCGCCTATCATGCCTCGCAGAATGGCGCGGAAGGCTATGCCATCAGCGCAGTCGGCAACGACGAGCTCGGTGCAGAGCTGATCGCCGACGCCCACAAGGCCGGCATCAACACCTTGGTGCAGACCAACGAATACCCGACCGGCACCGTGGACGTGGCGCTGACCAACGGCATTCCGGAATACACCATCGTCAAGAACGTCGCTTGGGATCACATCAAGCTCACCGACGAACTCATCGACGCCGTTTCCAAAGCCGACGCCGTCTGCTTCGGCACCCTGGGTCTACGCTCCCCCGAGTCCCACGACACCATCATCGAACTGCTCAAGCACACCAAGGAAGGCGCGCTGAAGTTCTTCGACATCAATCTGCGCTCCGACTTCTACTCCAAGGAACTCATCGAAGAGCTGCTTGGCTACGCCACCGTGTTCAAGATCAACGATGACGAGCTGCTGCTCATGCGCGACATGTTCGAGCTTCCCGGAACCACCGACGAGGAAGCGTGCAACTGGTTCATCAAGAACTTCGGTCTGGAGTACATCATTCTGACCGGTGGTGCCACCTTCAGCACCATCATCGCCAAGGACGGCGAAGTCTCCACCCTGCACACCCCGCATGTCGAGGTCGCCGACACCGTCGGCGCAGGCGATTCCTTCTCCGGTTCCTTCACCGGCAAGATCCTCACCGGAGCCCCCCTCAAGGAAGCGCACCGTGCGGCCGTGAACACCTCCGCCTATGTGTGCACCAAGGAAGGCGGCTGGCCGACCTATCCGGCAGAAGGCGTTCCGGACTATCTCGCCGCGGCGGCCAAGTAATCCTTTCCCGGTCTCATCATCATCCACAGGTCCACGGTCATCGAACGATGTCGTGGACCTTGTTGTATTGCGACACCTGCTATGATGAATGCACGTCAATCGATTTACGTATTCAACGAAGAAGTTGCCATGCCACCAACCACCAATGCCATACCCCAATCCGTCTCCATCTTCATGCAACGCATCACCGAACTGTGCGGTACGGAACATGCGGGCTGGGCCGAGAATTTCAACACCTGCTTCGCCAACACGCTGACCACCACCGTGCGTCGGCATGACGATGGCACCACGTTCCTTCTGACTGGCGACATCCCGGCCATGTGGCTGCGTGATTCCTCCGCACAGTTCCGCCCCTATCTCGTCATCGCCCAAGACGATCCGGACATGGCCGATCTCATCGCGGGGCTCGTCCGCCAGCAGTTCCGGTTCATCAACATCGACCCGTACGCCAACGCATTCAACGAGACGCCAAGCGGAGCCACTTGGGATCCTGACGATCGGACCGATTCGTTCGGACCTTGGCTATGGGAACGCAAATACGAAGTGGATTCGCTATGCTACCCCATCCAACTCGCATGGCTGCTGTATCGCAATACCGGACTGACCTCGCATTTCGACGAATCGTTCGTCTCCGGCGTGCGTCGCATCCTTGACACCTTCGAGACCGAACAGAATCACGCCGAGTCTCGGTACCGGTTCTTCCGCCCGAACGATGACCCGCGTGATTCCGTGCCGAACGAAGGCCTCGGCGGACCGTTTGCCGTCACCGGTATGACCTGGTCCGGATTCCGTCCCAGCGACGACGCCTGCATCTATCCGTACCTCGTGCCGTCCAACATGTTCGCGGTCGTGGCCATGGGCCATCTTCGGCAGATCTTCACCGACGTGCTCGATGATGCCGAAATCGTACGCCGCGCAGGCAAACTGCAGCACGACATCTCCGACGGCATCGCGCAACATGCCACCATACGCAACGCGGCGGGAGAACGGATCTACGCCTACGAGACGGATGGCCTGGGCAACGCCCTGCTCATGGACGACAGCAACGTACCCAATCTCATCTCGGCCCCATACCTGGGATTCTGCGATGCCGACAACCCGTTGTATCTGGCAACCCGCCGCACCTTGCTCAGCTCCGAGAATCCCTACTATTTCGAAGGACCCTTCGCCCGCGCCATCGGTTCCCCGCATACGCCAACCGGGTATGTCTGGCCAATCGCCATGGCCATGCAAGGCCTGACCAGCAACGACAGGGCTGAGAAGGAACGTCTCCTCGATCAGCTTGTCGCGGCGGACGCCGGCACGCATCTCATGCACGAAAGCTTCGACGTGAGTGATCCGACGCAGTACACCAGACCATGGTTCAGTTGGGCGAACATGATGTTCTGTGAGCTGGTCATGGACTTCTTCGGCATCCGCATCAACACATGAGCCAAGACGTCGGATATCGACGTTCAGGGCGATTGTCGGGAATCGCTCGAAGAAAACTTGCAATTCCCAGCAGACTTATGATATCTTGAAATGTCCGGCTGCAAAGTCGGAATGCTTGATAACTCAAGATTGGGGCTGATCGGTTTCGACGGTGACCTGTTCGTCGCAGGGAAGCGTGCCGAGAACGTAGGGTCCGCTCGTGGATGACCCCTACACAAGAATAAGTGCTAAATCTAACCGCACTGAGTTCGCTCTCGCTGCCTGAGCTTCGCGCCAGGATTAACCAGTGAGCAGCTGCTCCGTTCACTCCTTCTCGTCTTTGGGAGGATGCTGAGCGTCGTTGAGAAGACTTGCTTCATCGGCTGAGTCACAGGGCCGGTGAGGGACTTTAACTGCGAATATGCTCGCCATCAGTTGTCTGCGATATCGATGGGGGCAGAAAAACCGCCGCATGGCCAGCAGACTACGCACGTAGAAGACTGAGGGTTCGGTTATCGGACCGGGGTTCGATTCCCCGCAGCTCCACCATTCGAAAGCCGCCGGAAATGGCGGCTTTCTTTGTATTTCCAATGGTTTTCGGCTCTTCACGTTCATTATGAACATGACAGAAATTACGTCGTTTTTTAAAAAATGTTGTCAAAATGTTGTCACAAAATGATCTTTCGAGCAACGGAAAAATGCCCCCTCTTCCGGCAGGTGCCGGGAGAGGGGGCAATGTTGCATCCGGGTGCAGAATATTCCATCAAGCACCATCCGGTGCGATTCTTCGCACACGAGTCTGGTTTTCGGTTCCGGGAATTAATTGAGCCGTGTGACGGCATCGCCGCCGGCGACTTCCGGCACACCGACGATGCTGGTCAGGAGACTGACCACCGCGGCCAATGCGGCCACACTCGCCACATTCAGCCAATCGACCTGAATCAAGCCGATCGCTCCGGTTCCGATGACGCCCAACGCGGCCTGCGCCGCGGTCTTGACTGCTCGCACGGCCGCGGCCCTGCACCACTGCGGCAAAGCGCCGTCGACGCCGCCGCTCGCATGCCTGGGATGGATATTATCGTTGCCATCAGCCTTGTCATTGGTGATGCCGGTGGCCGTGGACGGCTCGCCCGTATCAAGCTCCGCCATGATCGATCCTCCTTAGAATCTGTTGTCGTTGAGTGCGGTCTGCAATGCTCGTGCGGTGGCGGGGCCGAAGCTCGCGTCCTGCGTGAGCCCGTAGTGGGCTTGGATGGCCTTGATGGTGTTGGGGCCGAGCAGCCCGTCGACGCCGCAGCCGAGCGCGCGTTGTACGGCGCGGATCAGGTCGCTGCCGGTGCCGCCGTACTGCACGACACTGCTGTCGATGGCGGGACGCCAGTAGGTCTTTTCGTCCGGGACCAATTGGCCGGATATGATGCCGTCGACGGTGGTGCCCATGACCTGCTGCCAGCGGCGTACGGTCGCGGGGCCGACGTTGCCGTCCACGTCCAGAGCGCCGGAAGACGACGGAGCGGAAGACTGGCCGCCCGTATAGCGGAGGTAGCAGTTCCACGGATAGTCGTAATAGCCTCTGATGTTGGTCTCGCGGCCGGTCTGGTCGCCGGCCTTGCCCGACACGGTGCCCTTCTCGCTGATCGACGCCTGCGCCAACCGCCCGCCGCCCAAGTAGACGGCGACGTGGTGCACGTCGTTGAGGAGGATGTCGCCGGCCTGTGGATGGCCGTCGACGGGCAGTCGCTTCCACCCGCGCGCCACGAGATTCTGGCTCAGGTTGCCGGTGTAGGTGGCCGAACCGGTGTCGAAGCCCGCCTCCCTGAGGCAGTGGATCACCAAGGATGAGCAGTCGCAGTTGCCGGCCTGCGGATTGAAGTTCCACCGGTCGGCCTGCGAATAGCCGAGGTTGGCGACGGCGCACCAGTAGCGCATCCGATTGACCAAGGTCGTGATGCTTGCCATGCCTAGTCCTCCAATCCTTCGACGGCCTTGGCCGCATCCTCCTCGGACACGACCGTGATGTTGTCGGGCGGCAGACTGTCGCCCTGCGGTGTCATCTCCGGAGTCATGGTCACATCGTCCATGACGCCTCCTTTCCGCCCCGATGGGGCAATGAAAAAGGGCCGCACCGCATGGTGTGGCCCAGGAAAATGGTCGGTTTTATGCCCGGTGGGGCAGGGATGCAAGCGGGACGCTGGCAAAGACGAGGAACCTGATCACATTACCCCTCCTTGCCAATGGTTTCCGGTGCGATGTCTGGTCGCAGCTTGTCCGGCAAGCGTGGCTTCGGATGGCGCGCCAGAAAATCGGGCTCCATGATTTCGCAAAACTCCTGAAGCCAGTGGAACAGGCTTCGCGTGTAAGCGCCGAGTGCGAAATACTCCTCCTGCTTCTCCTTCAGATCCTGCTGCGTCTGTTCCAGATTCCGGGTCTGCATGGCTTGCTTCTCCTCCAAATGCTGGATTTGCGCACCCTGAGATTCCACTTGCTCCCGCAATGGTTGAATCACGGAATCCGTGAGTATCTGCACGGCGGCTTGCGCGGCTTCAGTGGCTAATTTGTCCGCTTCGGCACTGTCACGGTCCTCCTGTGATTTCGACCTTCGGTTGCTCCACGCGGTGATGATCGCGCCGACGATGCCGCCACCACCGATAAGACTGATGATGACAGCCGACCAGAACTCCTGCGAATTGAACAAGTCTTGGAACGGCGGCACTATGCTTTCACGACCTTCTGCCAGTAGTCCGGCTTGTCCTTCGGATTGCGGTCCGGCTGGGATGCATGATCGGCCAGACACCGGTACATGGTCATCTCGTACGTGCATCGGTCGCCGGTCTTGTATTCCGTGCCGTTGGAATCCCAGACCGGGAACAGGGCCACATAGCGCAGCGCCCTGTCATCGTCCAGCGAGAGAATCTGACTGGTCAGATAATGTTCGAACGCCTCGTTACGGCCCAGTTCGGGCGTGATCGCCCATGATTGGATGATCTGCCCGCCGACCATCCGATACGAGGGCGTCGCCTTGCAGTAGGGCGGCACTTCCGGCTTGGCCGATTCCACGATGGGATAGCCGTCGTCGTTTAGCACGACCACGCCGTCCTTCAAGAATCCGGTAAACATTGGTTCACTTCCTTAGATCTGGTAGGAGATGGAACAGGAGAAGTAGGCGAAAACGGTTTGGCTGCCGCCGTAACGCCAGCATTTCACCTTGCCGCTCGCCTCCACCTCCACGTATACGGCGGTGCCGTCCTGATATGCCGCCACGGCGCCGCACAGGTATGGCGGCCGGTAGCCCGGTTTGATGTAGCCGATTTCCGTCTGGGTGTTGATGTCCTCGACCATCGCGTTGCTGCCGGTCGGATGCTGCACGTTCACCGTGACCGTCCGGTTCACGCACGTGGCATGCAGTTCGATGTTGTCCCATTTCTGGGATTGCTTGACGTCGATGGAGTCGGACGCGCGCATGCCGTTGATGTTCACGGTGCCGTTCAGGTTCAGCGGATTGCCGTACACGTTCGTGCCGGCGCTCGGCGCGGCCTGACCGATGCCGATGCCCTTGCCGTCCGCGCTGAAATCCAGGATGAACGCGGACGGGCCGACCGTCGTAAACGATTGCACCGTCGCATGCTTGTCCGTCAACGTGCACCGCAATTCGTAGGTGGAGGATGCCTGATAGCCGCCCGGAAGGATCGAGCTCGTGCCGCTCGTGCCTGAGCTTGCCACGACCACATCGTAATCATGCCATCCGGAGGAATCCTTGTAGCCGAATTTCAGGCTCGTGCACTGGTTGCTCGTGTCATGAGCGGTGTCAACGTGCCAGACGGCGACATGTTTCACATACGTGCCGTCGTCCTGCGCGTTACCCGCCGCGTCGCAACGGTAGGCATGGTATGAGCTGATGGTCGGCGGCATACTGTTGAGCTTCCACACCGCATACAAGGTGTAATCGCTGTCAGACGTGCCGACGTAGGATTGACCCGGCTGGTATCGCGCCGTACCGTTGGCGGTCTCCGACCAGCCGAGGAACGTATGGTTCGCCCTTGTCGGCTTCGTGTTCGGGATGGTGAGGCTTTCGCTCCACCATTTGGTCACGTTGCCCGGCGCGCCCGAACCGCCGTTCGCATTGAACGACACCGTATGCGAGGGTTTCGCGGCCACGGTGAGCGCCAATACCGCCTCGGACAGGCCCGCATAGGCGCCGTTGATGCGAATGTTCGCCCTCGTGTCGATGGACTGTTGGCCGTGCGTCTTGGGAACGTACACTTCCTTGGCGCACAGGGTCACGGACGAGTTCGCGCCGACCGTGATGTTCGTCGGGTCGCCGTCCGCCCACTGGCCGTACGCGGCGGCGCCCACATGCCCCTTCAAACCGATGTAGTTCCACCCGTTCAAGGTCTGCATGCGGCATTCGGACCGGATGGTCACGCCATTGTTATCCTCCGACTTTATCCACGAGCCGAGCCAGCACCGCCAATTGTGTTGCTGGGCACCGTAGGCGTCAGCCATGTTTTTCCCTCCTTACCCCACATACTTCAGGCTCATGTGCCCGTTCGACCGGGGCACGAACGCGTACTTGCCGATACGCAGCGTCTGCAGGACGTTCGCATTGTTGATGTAGAGCTGGTCGTTGCTGAGGTAGGCGGCGATGACGCTGCCGACGAGGAACTGCAATTGCGTGTTCGTCAACCGCATCCTCGCCGTCGATGACGCCGCGCCCATCTCCATCACCGGATTGTTCGCATCCTGACCGAACTGGATGTAGGATTGGCGGGCCGCGATCTCCGCGTCCAACCGTTCCGACAAGTCGCCCACGTTCGTATCGTTCGAGTCCCGGTAGGCTTCCAGCCGGTCGCCGACCTTGGCCGCCGCCTCCGCGTTCGAGAATGCGATGGTGACCTTGTCCCGTGTGATGTTCAGCGAGGATTGGATGTCCTTGAGGCTTTCGTCATCGCCCTCGTACCTGCCCCGCACAGCCAAGGCGATATTGTCCTTGCTGACGTTGACCTCGGACTTCGTAGCCAAGCCGGAACCGTCCGCGCCCTTGTAATCCTGCACGACTCCCAAGGCCACGGATTTCGAGGTTTCATCGATATACGACTTGGTACCGTACGAGGACATGCCGGCCTTCGTCTGATATGTTTCGCTCACTTCGGTTTTGAAACCGGCGAAATTCGTCTCGACCGTAGTCGCCTTACTGAGCGCATCATTGGCGGTGGCGCCGACCTGCTTGATCGTCTCCGCATTGCCCTCAGCCGTCCGCTTCGCCTCACTCGACACGGTAACCGCACCGGAAGCGGTCCTATACGTGCGAGCCATGTACTCGAACATGCTATCCACGTCGGGGCTCGTCCATGTCGCCGCACCGTCCGACATGATCGTGCGAATCGTCCGATACAGCCTGCCATCGTAGCCGTCGGGAATGCTCGGCTCCGTCCTGCTCCACCCGGACGGATCATCGGCCCCGCTCGGAGTGTCCGGAGTGTCCGCCGCCAGCCGCCAGAACGTCGTCAACGAAGTGACCGACACGCCCGCCGTACCGGTCTCGCCGGTCTCGCCCTTTCCGCCTTTCGGCCCGGTCATCAGGACTGGATTCGAAAGCTCCGTATGCCCGTCACCATAAGTGACCGTGACCCTCAGCCACGTGTACCGGCCATCCATATAGGTTGGTGGCATTTCCGACCAGCCGTCGGACGGTGTAACCGTCGCATCCGTCGAAGTCGCATACTCCGTCCTGCTCGCGGTCACCGCCAACTGGCCGGTCCTCTTCGCCTCCTCATACGCCTTATCCGCACTGGCGGCGGCGGCATCGGCCTTCGCCGAGATTTCATCCACGGCCTTATCGATCGCGTCCGTGTCCACGAGCGGCGTCTGCACGCCCTCGCTGTCAATCCAGTTCGCCCCATCCTCGGCACCCTTACCTGCGATGAAATCCTTGCCGGTGGAGGTAGGAATGCGTATCGTACCGGTTTTATGCGTTTTCTGTGTTGATGCGAGGCGCATGGCCTTAAGGCCCAGGTACAGCCCAAGCATGTCGTCATCGGGATTCAATTCGACGTGTGAAGACATCGATCCTCCAAAGATGTCAGGCCATGGGATCCTCCATGGCATCGAAGGTGAGGCTCACCTTGTCCGATTGGTCGCCGCTTATCTGCATGAGACGGCACTCGTATACGCCATCCGACAGGCTCGGAAAGCCTTGGACGTCCAATTTCATGGTCTCGCCCGGCCAGAAACTGCCGAGCGGGTGAAGGGGCGTGCCGTTCGTGTCCGCATCGTTGGCGTGCAATTCGCCCTTGATCTGCATGAGCGGCCTGCGGTTGGCGTTGAGAATGCCGTCGGCATGCCGGCGGAGTAGCGTCACGTCGGCCGCGTCGGTGTCGCTGTAGGTCATCTCGCGCAGCGGAAATGGCTCATGATCGCCGTTCACGAGCGATAGGTCTTCGGAAAGGTGGCAGAGTTGAGCCTTGTCCGTGCCCGAGCCCGAGGCGTAGACGCGGTTGACTGCGCCCAAGTGGTCGATGGTCATGTTCTCCAGCGTGCCGCCATGGGGCGAACTGGACAGTTCGATGACCGTGGATTGCGCGATATCCGGATCCACGTCGGATCCGGCGATGAAGTCGAAGCGTATCGTGTCGCCCGAGAGCTTAGGACGAAGCTGTAGATCAGGGCCGTTTTCGACGTTGGCGATCTTGTCCCACACGTCGGAGCATTTCAGATTCTGAATGTCCCAGCTGTCATACCCACGCTGATGCGAGCCCCTCTCCCCCCTGTAATGCCAGTCGATTGGCAGACCGCCGCCGGGCTTGGCGTTGGTGCACAGCCATCCGGCCTCGGCGGCGATGGCGCGCAGGGAAAGATTCGAGAGGTTGATTATGTCGGTACTCGTGCTCCCCTGTCCGGCACCGTAGACGCCTTCACGGACGAGGTATCTGTCGCCGAGCAGACCGTAGATGCTGTTCAGGCTGAAGTCCGTGTCGAGCGGCCCGTCCTTGCGCTGTCCGATCGGACCGCAGAGTATCGGCGTGCCTATCGTGTCTTCGTCGTCCAACGGGCTCGTCCAGCACAATGCGATGCTGCGCCGGTCGGGTGCGAGCAGGCGGCTGCGTTCGTCCGGCGAATTGGCCGGTACCGCCGTCCATGGCACCTTCAGGCCGCTCACCTCGTCCTGTCCCGCACCCTTCGACTTGGTTGTCGAGAGCGATGAGTCGCTTACGCTCACCGACCAGCTGAAATTCGGCAGGTCGATCGGACAGAGGATCCGCCCGCTGATCGTGTCGACCGCATATGTCCTCCAGCTCATCGAATCCTCCTTCAGCCGACGTTCACACCTCTGTCCCAGACCTCCAAGGTACGGCCGGGGTATCGCTCCTTCGAATCGGAATGGCAGATGAAGTAGACATTCTCGCCCCATGGGACACGGTGGTTTCTGGTGCGTACCGTATGCCATCCGGCCGGGATGCTGACCAGCGCGTTCAGGTGCACCTGCTGCCACGCGCGGCTGACCTGGAACTGGCCGCCTCCACCTTCCACGTCCTGGCCGTCCAACTGGAATCCGACGTACCAGCAGGCCATCTGCGTCGCGTTCTCGGTCGGTTTCGACGGATCATCGTGCCGGCAGGCCGAAGCCGTCGCGGTGTACCTGAGTTCGATCAACCTGTCGGTCGGCAGATAGAATCGCGTATCCTGTTCGAAATAGTCCCTGCCGTTGTCCGACATGTTCGCGGGTCCCTCGTAGTTACGGACGTTGCGTGCGATGCAGCCGCGTGACGCGCCATAGGGCATCGCGTAGCGTTCCGCACCGTCGGACGAGCATGATTTCGTCTGCGTCATGCCCGCGGGAACATACATGACGGCCAGACGGGCCACGTCGGACGGCACCTGTTCGAGTGGCGGATCCGGATCGACGGACGGAGTGCCTTGCGTGACGCCGAGAACGAGCTGGCTGTCGTCATCGCCCTTGTCCGGGTCGTGGGCGCGAAGCCACACCACATCGTATCTGGGGAGTCCGGCATTGCCGGCGGTGACCGTCGGCGTCTGTCCTCCAGGATGGTAGGCGAGCACGGCCTCGCCATTCTGCCCGTCCGGCTGGATGAGCGCGGTGCCGGCGCTCACCGTGTAGGAGAGTCCGGTGCCGCCGGCCACATTCAGACCATAGATGATGCCGTCGCTCGTCCACTGCGAGCTGATGATGTGCCTGTGCACCTGGGGGCTCACGCCCTGATTCTTGCCGTCGGGACGGACGCCCAAAGCGGTAACCATGAATTGCACCTCCAAAACGAACGATGTCTTACATGTATGTGTCGTGCGATTCGCATGTGACCCATCCGCTGCCGGGCGTCGCGAGATTGACCGTCAATGCCTTGCCGGCCGGAATCGTCATCCATCCACGCCGAGACAATCCCGAGGTCACATCCACGCCGCCCATGGTCGCCGTGCGCGAGCGGGTATCAAGAAGGACGGGAATGCCGGCGTGGATGGCTTCGCCGAATCCCAAGGTCGAGGTCCTGCCATCACAGGCCAGACGCAATGCGCAGCCTTCCGGCCAATCACCATTCAGCACGAATGTCGGGTAGGCGCGTGAGGTGCCCTGGTTCGGCAGGCGCATGACCGTCGCACCATCCGACGTGACGCCGTAACCCAGCGGATACGCCAGTCCAGCGTTGGACGAGCCGTAGCTCAGTCCGCCCGACTGCACCACCGACGCGCGAGCCTCGCCGGAATGTGCCAGCGAGGACAGGCGTTCAGGACGTTCGAAGACGAGCGTGATATCTCCGGTCACGTTCTGCCAGAGCGGATTCTGGGTCTTCTGCTCGAGCGACCGCACGTAGTAGCCTCCTGAGCAGCGAGTGTCCTGTCCGACGTCCATAACGCGACAGGACACGAGCCCATGCACGAGCCTGTCAAGCAGGACGAGCTGATGCAATGCCTCGCCGCGGTCGGAGCCGGCGAGCGCGCGATAGCCGATGATGACTACGCGCGCCTCGTACATGATGTCATCGGCGGCTATGTCATGGCCGCCGTCTCCTTGCCCGCGTGAGCTTGTCGTGACCTTCGCGTCCGGTGTCTGGTACCATCCCGTGATACCGGTCAGAGCGAGTCCGGGCCCCCGGTAGGATCCATCACCATGCAGGATGATGGATCTTCCGTTTCCCTGCAATATGACGTCGCTCATCTCACTCCCCTCAATGTGGTCAGTACCTTGCTGCCGATGATGGCGCCGGATACGGATGGCTGGTCGGCCACGACGATCCTTTGGGGCATGTTCACGACCGTTTGGCCAACGTTCTTCGGAATTTCGACTTTCACGACGATCTGTTGCTGCGGCATGGCTGCGAATGCTTCACGAGGTATGGTCCTTCGGTTCAGCGCATCCATGAATTCCACGCCATAGTAGCTGGTGGCGAGCGCGTTTTGGACGTATTCGCCTCGTGCGATGCGCGCGTTGTCGAGGTAGACGCTGTCGCTGGTTGCCGTGCCGGGGGCCCATGTCGGGTTGACGTAGCCGTTGAAGGCGATGCCTCCGTTGGCGTATCGGAATTGGTTGCCGTCGTACATGCCGCCGGTGGCTCCTGTTGGGATGTTACCCGTGGCGCCTTTCGGACGATATCCTTGGCCTGAGTATGTGCCTCCGGATGCGTCGACGTAGCTTCCGTGGATTTGGAAGTATTTGTCGGCTATCTGGTAGTTGGTCAGGTTGGTGAGCACGTTCATGGCGGGTGAGCCGTCCGCGTTGACGATGAATCCTTTGTCGTTGAGTTTCCATCCTTGCGTTTCGAGGAATTTGTTCATTGCGTCGGAGTTGTCGCCTTTGAGGTAGCCGGTCTTGTCGTCGATTTTGGCTCCGTTCGCGATGGCGAGGGCGATCATGTATTGGTTGCTGTCCAAGGTGAGGGTGCCGTTCTTGGGATCGATTTTCGCGTTTGCGGCTTGGGCGATTTTCTTCATCAGGTCGGTGTTGTCGCCACTGATGGTGACGTGTTTACCGTCCGGGGTTTCCTTGGCGGCGAGTTTGACCTCCTCGAATTTGGCGACGGCGTCTCCGGTGACCTTGACCTCGATGGTTTTCGAGTCCGGTGCGGATTGCAGGCTGCTGACCAGGTCGTCGACCGCTTTGCGGGTCAGCCCGTAGGATTGTGCCGCGGCTTCGGCCTCTTCGGGTGTTTTGCCGAGGGATTGCATGAGTTTGGTGAACGCGTCGTGGGCCTTGTCGATGTTCGGGTAGATGTCGTTGAGGCTGTCGCCGTTCTGGGCTTGCGCTTTCGCGCATTTGAGGGCCGCTTCGGCGATGTCGTTCAACGCGGTCTGGTTCTTGCGTCCGGCTTCCGTGTTCAGGTCGAGGGTCTTGGCGCTCTTGCCGATGGTGTCATTCGCCGATGCGATCTTGTCCATGAGGTTGACTTGCGCGTCGGACGAGTCGATGGCGAACCCGTAGTAGGTTTGCATCGCGTCGATGACTTCGGACAGTGCGGCCGACGTGTCGCTGACCGCATCCTTGGTCGCTCCGAACGCTTCGGCAAGGATGTCGTCGGCGCTGGCCGCATCCTGCGAGCTGTCCGCGGATTGGCTTGCCGCGTCGGCCCCCTTCAGGAGGGCCCCTGTCTTGTCGAGGCCTGCCTGGGTGGCCTCCTTGTCGGCCTGTGCGAGGTCGGCCGACGCGGATTGGCTTGCCTTGTACTGTCCTTGTAGTTCGGCGAGACTCTGCGAGATGACCCGGTATTCGCTGCCTGTGAACAGGTTGCCTTGGTCGACGAGCCGCTTGCGGTAGGCTTCGATTTCCCTGTTGACCTCGCCGACGGCGGTCTTTTCGCCTTGGATGGCTTTGATGAACGTGCCGTGCTTGATGCCGACCTTGTTCACGGCCTGCCACACGTTGTCATATCCGGTCACCAGTCGGCCGAGCTGGTTGTCGGTGATTTTCGCTCCTGACGAGTCCGATAGCGCCTTCTGATAGTACTGGGTCGCGGAGACGCCGTCATGCAGTGCGGTCGACAGTTGCGTGGTACGCTCCTGGGCTTTCTGCTGTTCGGAGATGAACGCGCCCAATACCGTGGTCGCGGCGGTGAGTACGATGCCCCATGGTCCGCCGAGCAGGTCGATGACTCCTGAGCCGGCCATCTTCATGCCGTTGAGAGCCGTCGCACCCTTGCCGACGGTGACGGCTCCCGTGGCCAGATCGGTCGTTGCGGTGCCCATGGCCGAGCCGACCTGCATCAGGCCTTCGGCCAACTTCGGGGCCGCCTTCCTGGCACGTTGGATCGGGTCGACGGCCAAGGCGATCGCACCGCCTGCGGTTCCGACGGATTCCTCCAACGGCCCCAACGCCTTGTGCAATGCGACGGCTCCGCCGAGCATGGCGGTCAACGCGATCGTACCCTGCTGGACCGATGCGGGCAGGGATGAGAACGAGTCCACGAGCGTATCCAATCCCTGAACGAGCTTGCGGAGCATTCCCTGCGAGCCTTCGCCGAGATTGATCATGAGGGTTTCGACGCTGCCGGACAATTGTTCGATGTCGCCTTTGAGGTTGTCGTTCTTCTTGGCGGCCACGTCAGCGGCGAAACCACTGTCGGACACGGCCTTCGTCCATCCGGCGATGCCATCGGAGCCTTCCGAGTACAGGACGTTTGCTGCGCGTACCGCGTCTGAGCCGAAGATGATGTTCAAAGCGGCGTTGCGCTGCTGTTGCGACAACCCGCTCAGCGAGTTCTTCAACTGTCCGGCGAAGTTCTCCAAGCCGACGAAGTTGCCCGACGCGTCGTACGCGCTGATGCCCAGCTCATCCATCTGCGCCTGGGCCTCTTTGGTGGGTTTCGACAGGCGTTGCAGCATCGTCTTCAGCGAGGTGCCGGCGTCGGAGCCGATCATGCCGGCGTTCGCGAACGCAGCCAACGTGCCGACCGTTTCGGTCATGCTCACGCCCATGCTGTTGGCCATCAGACCGGCCTGGTTCAATGCGAGACCCAGATCATGGGCCGAGCCGACGGCCTTGCCCGCGCCGGCGGCCAGCGCGTCCGCGACCTTGCCCGCGTCCGCGCCTTCCAGGTTGAACTGTTTGAGCGTGGTGCTCATCAGTTCCGCGGCCTCGCCGACCTGCATGCCATCGGACGCGGCCAGATTCAACGCTCCAGACAGACCTCCGGAAAGGATGTCCGCGGTGGACAGGCCGGCCTTGCCCAACGCGTCGATGCCATCCGCGGCCTCATTCGCGCTGTAGATGGTGTCGGCGCCCGCCTGGATGGCGGCGGCGCGCAGCTTCTGCATGTCGCCGTCCGACGCCTGCAAATCGGCTTGGATGGTGCTCATGCTCTGGTCGAAGTCGGCGGCCAGCTTCGTGGCTGACACGCCCAATGCGATGGCGGCCAAGCCCATTCCGGCCATGAGATTCGTGGCGATCCGGCTTTTGCTGCCCGGCTTCTCCAACGCGGTGGAGAGCTTCTCCGCCTGTGTGCTCGCGGCGGCCATCCTCGTCGAATAGTTGGAGGTGTCGGCCGACAGGCGGATCATGATGTTCTCGTTCAACGCCATCGTCGGCATCTCCCCTATCTAGTTCCTCGGTATGAGGTTCGCCGTCTGCGCGTGAGGCGCGAGCACCGTACCGGACTCCTCGTATTTGCGCATCGCGCGTTCACGTTGGAACGTGATCCAGCAGGTTTCCACCTGCGCTCCGGCGAATAGACTGTCCACCTTGCCTTGGTCGTGGCACAGGTCGGTGCTCAACCCGCATAATGGGCATTCGTGCAGCCGCTCGTACAGGTCGAGGGCGCGCATCCAGTCGCGTTCGGTCTCGTCCCATTCGATCGGGTCGTCGTCGGATGGAGCCCATCCGAGCCATCGTTTCAGGCTGATACCGAGACGTCTCGCGCATCGCAGGTCGTTGAGCAGGACCGGCGCGTGCTCAAGCCGATCCGCTAGGCCAGCCGCGTCAACTCTTTTGGGATTTCGACCACCGGCGTGTTGAGCTCCTGCACCGTCTGCATGAGCGCGTTGACCTGGCTGTCGGTCATCGAATCGATGAGCCTGGAGAATTCCTCGCCGGTGAATTCCACGTCGCTGCCGTCGGCCCATCCGGCGGATTCCAGCATGAGCGGCGCGGCCTCCTTGGCGATGGCGGGAAGATCACTGACCACCCGTCCATGTACCGTCCTGGAGTTCCTGAGGGTGATCTGCGCCCACTGGCTGGAGTTCAGTCCGCGGAGCGTGACCACGAGCGTCCTATGCTCGATACTTTTCAGCAGCGAGTCCAGCCGTTCGCGGACGGCATCCTGCTCCTTGCGGCGTTCGGATGCCTCCGCCTCGGTTGAATCCGTCGTGGCGTCGAGTTCGAGGATCCTGTTGCCGAGCCGTACGCTTTCCGCGAGCGCCTGCATGTCGGTGATGATGCGGTGTTGCGCCGTCGGGCGTGTGATGGTGATGTTCATGTGTTTTTGCCGTCCCGTTCGTGGTTTGCCGTCCGTTGCGTGGTTGGGTGACGTCCCGTGTCGGATGGCTGCTGGCACGGGGCGTGCGGTTGTTGGGTTTACCTGCCGGTTGAGGATGCGGCGTCGACGACGGTGACGGATTCCTCGAGGCTGATCGGGTCGACGCTGAAGTTGATGGTGCTCATCTGGCGGCTGTTGGCGCTGTGGGCGACCGGGATTTTGATGCCGATGGTCGCGAGGTAGATGGAGATCACGTCCCCGGCTGCGAACGGAGCGGATACGGCCTTGCCGCGTCGGCGGACGATCCAGCAGCGTTTGCCGCGGGTGAGGGTGTCGACGGCTTTGTTGAAGTTGGTCGCGTCGGGGGTATTGACGTTGTCGATGAGGTCCATGCTGCCGTCGGAGTATTTTTCCTGTCCGGGGATCTGTCCGACTGCGGCGGAGGATTCGCGGTCGTCGTCGATCATGTCCTGGCTGTGGGTCAGGTGCCAGCCGGTCGCGGACAGGTAGTAGCTCAGGTCGAGGTTGCTGGTGTTGTTCAGTTCGGTGGCGGTTGGTTTCAGATAGTTCACGATGCCGGATTCCTCGACCATGATGGTCCGGAATTCGCCGTCTCCGAGATGTGCTGGGACTTTCTGCATGGTGTGTTTCCTTTCATGTTGTTTCCGGCCAGCCGATCCGCCATGTGAGCACGCGCATCATGTATGGCGTGCCCGTGTCCGGATCGGTCAGGTCGCTTGGGTTGCTGCCGGTGTCCACGTCCCCGATGAGCGGGGATGGTCCCGGCATGTCCGGTCGGGCCCCGTCGAGCCTTTCCGTGAGGAGCGAGGCGAGCATGTCGACGCTTGTCTGGCTTCGTGCGACGATGCGGATGTCGAGTCTGCCGATGTGCAGGTCCGTGCATTGGCTTTCCGTATGCGTGCGACTGGTTTCGGTCAGTCCGACGACGACCCATGGAGGGGTTTTGCCGGCTGGCGCGATGCCGTCCGTGTACACGTCCCATCCGCGGATCTCGCCGACGAGGCGGATGACGGATTCCCTGACCTTCAGGAAGTCGGTCATAGGCTCGCCCCGGCTTCCTCGACGTATCGGGCGGTCGTTTCGAACTCGTCCTCGCCGTGCTCGTAGAAGCGGTGTGTGCCGCCTCCGCCGTGCGCGCCGCCGAAGAACGCGATGTTGGCGAGTCCGCCGACGGATTTGACGGGCGCGATGTCCGCCTCGACCTTCATGCCCTCGACCCTGATCTCGTAGGCGATGGGGATTCGACGGAAGTTCGTATGGCCGCTCGACGTGAGATCCGCCTTGATGGCGGTTTTGATGTTCTGCGCGCCTTTCTTGACGGCGTTGGCTGCTTTGATGGGCGCGCGGACGCTGGCGACGGTGAGTCTCCTCGCCAGCTCATCGAGTTCATGGGAGTCGATATGCATCATGAGCCGCCTTCCATCGGGATCTCCTGCACATTCCACCTTCTGGCGGTGGCGTGCGTCTTCTCGGATTGCATGTTCACCAGACGGAAACGTCGTCCGACGAGGGCCGGATCGGCCGATTCCACGACGGTGGCCTCGCAGCCCTCGCGTGGCGTCGTGGCCGTGACGGGCAGGTGGAGGTAGAGTCCCCATTCGAGGACGAACGCGCCCACCGCGTTGCTGCCGGTCACGTTGTGCTGCTGGCTTGCCGTACCGCCGGCCGTCTGCACTTTCCCTTTGCCGTCATAGACGACGTTCTGGGCTACGGTTTCGGCTCCCGTGTTCGGGTCGACCGTGACGGTGCCGGGTGCGGTGACGCGTATCCGGTCGGTCATGAGGGTTTCCGCCCACCGGCGCATTCTCGTCAATGTCCTGTCGTTCATCCCGTCACCTTCGCCATGAGGAACGGTTCGCCGTCTTCATCGTCCGTCCAGTACCGGCTCATGTCCATGTTGGCGGATTCGTTCCTGGTGGAGTGCAGGACGCCGATGCCGGCGATGACCGGTGACTGGCCGGCAACGAGCTGGTCGAGGGTCTCCTTCTCGCTGGAGGTCAGGTAGGCGCCGGCCTCGTCGACCTTCCGGCTTCCGCCGTCCATGGCGTCGTCGATCTGGCGCGTCCATTGCGTTTCCGCGTTCGGATTGCTCCACAGGCGTCCGGCGCAGGTGAGGCACACGTCCTGAAGGTCCTCCGGCAGGTCGGGTTCCGACCATTCGCGCCGGGTGTAGGCGCGGATGCGGTTGGATGCGAATCTGAGCGCCATGGCCGCCCGTTTGCCGTCCGCCGAATCCTCGTCGATGTCCTCGCCGAGCCATTCGGCCAGTTGCGGGACGGTGGCGAATGGTTCACGCGCCATCATGATCCTTCCCGTCAGTGGGATTCAGGAGAGGGGGAACCGCCGGTGGGCGGGAGGATGAATCCGGCGGGGTACTGGGTGCCCTTCTTGGCCACGCGGGTGACCGGATTGGCGACTTGGAAGCCGACGCGCATGACCACTCGCATGATCTGGCTATCCTGCTGCATCGCGTTGTACACGATCGCGCCGGTGGCGTTGGAGATGACGCCTTGGTCGAACACCTTGTAGGTGATGTCCTGTCGGATGCCGACGATGAACTTCGACCAGTCGGCCGCCAGCAGCACGGCCTTGGTCGGATCCCAGCTGCCGTTGAGGACCTCGTTGCATGGGTATCCGTACAGGTTCGCCGGCTGTTTGTCGGTCAGGTTCGGCGTGTAGATGGGACGGTTGTTCGTATCACGCAATTCGGTCAGTTCCCAGTTGAGGCCGGGCTGGCTGGCGAAGCCGTTGAGCGCGTAGCCTTCCTTGGCGAGCATCTTGCCGAGGGCGGCCACATCGGCGGCGAGGTCCTTGCCGGTTCCCTGCGCGATGGTGTTCTTGGCGGTCTTCGCGCCGGAGAGGATGTCGTCGCCCCAGGTGGTCGGCTTGTCGACGCCGAAGATGGCGGCCTGGTCGATCTTCTTGCCGAACGCCTCGGCGATCAGCGGCTTCATGGTCTCGAACAGGTTGATGGATGCGTCCTCCCGCACGGAGTCCGGGATCGGGACGAGCACGGCGAGTTCTTCGGCGGTGATGTTCACGTCCTCCCAACCGCTTTTGGTGGTCTCCTTGAGGCCTCCCTCGGAGACCCAGTAGGCTTCCGGCAGGGTGGCGAGGACCGGCTGGGTCTTCTTCCTGGCGCTCATGGTCATGCGCTTTGCACGGGTGAGCATGACGCTCTTCTCCGGCATGGTCTGGATGATCTCCTGGCTGATCTCGTCGGGCACGAGGGCCTGTCCGAGATCGTTGCGTTTGATGTTGGAATCGAAATTGTTGGCCATTGTCTGCTCCTTGTATGGCTGTCAGTCGTTGTTGTCGATGGCGTCGCGCATCCAGTCGGATGGACGCGACGGCCTGGTCGGGTCCATTCCTCCCGTCGGCTTCGCCTTATTCGCCGGCTCATTGAATGCCGGCCCGTTCCGCACCGCAGCCTGTGCGGCGTATCGTGCGGCGAGCTTCGCCGCCTTCGCCTCGATCCGTTCCGGGGTTCCGTCTCCGACCAGTTCACGGTCCTCGGCCGAAAGCTGAGGATGCGCCGCGAGCGCATGGGCCCAGGCATTGTCGGTTTCGAGCCGTGCGATTTTCTGGTTGGCTTCGTCGAGGTCCCTTTGGGTCTTTTCCGTTTCGGTGAGTTTGGCGTCCTCGTATGCGCGGTTCTTGTCGGCGAGTTCGCCGTTCTTGTGTTTGAGGGTGCCGTTCTCCTCACGGAGGTTCTGGATGAGCTTCCATGCGGTGGCGGGGTCGAACTGCTGGCCCTCGCGTTCCCATGGGGCCCTCGGCTCCTGCCGGCCGTCCTCCTGTCCTTCCGTGCCATTCGTGTTCGGATCGGGCTGTTGGATGCCGTCTGGTTCGTTCTGGACGTCGCCGTCCTGCTGGTTGTCGTCTGCCACTGTGGGCTCCTTTCCTTGTTCCGGCCCGTCCTGCGGGTGGGAATGGTGTCGGGTTCTTCCCGGCGGAAATCTGATATGGTGGTCGTGTTTAGGGCTTTTCCGTTCGAACCCCTTGGTTCTTGGAGTGAGGGTCCTTTTTCATTGCTCCGGAGGCGCGGGCGGATGGCGAGTCGCGGTAGTCTCCGGTCCTGCGCATGATCGGCAGGATCCGGTCGTATGTCCTCGCGGTGCCTTTGGGCAGGCTCTCGGCGGCTCTGTAATAATCGTCGATCCACTGTTTCTCCTTGTCGGACGGGATCCAGTCACCGTACACGACTTCGACGGTGCAGCCGCAGTGCGGGTGGAACTTATCCCCATCCGACTGGCGGTACAATGCCGTCCGCTCGCTTGTGTAGATGGGTCCACGGCCGACGAGCATCGCGCAGAACGCGCATGGGTGCCCGTCCGACACGCGACGCCATCCGGAGGCGCGCGCGTCCTTGGCGGCCCATTGTTGCAGGGTGAGCCGTCCTCCGGTGAGCACGGCCTCGTGGAACATGCCGATGAACAGTTCGCGTGCGGCCAGGTATGCGGCCTCCTGCGTCTGTCCCATGGCCACATGCCACAGGATGTTCGCCACTCCGCCCCATTCGAGTTGTTTCCCAGCCTGGCTCCGGTTGAAGCGGGGCACGCCGACCTTTACGCTCCCATCGCCGATTTCGGCTTTTCGGAACCGTGGCAGGTATTGCGCCGCTGTGTCGGCGCTGACCTTCCACCATTGTCCGAGCAGGTCGAGCATCGCCTTCTTCCAGATCGGCTGAGTGTGGTCGAGGTCGTTCACGTCGAGCGTGTCGTCCCAGACGCGCCGCATCTGGCTGTCCGCCGTGATGGCGAGCGCGACCTGTCGTCTGCGGTGCTGGTCGGTCAGGATGTTTCCCTTAGCCGTCGATGCCATCGTCGTATGCTCCGTTTCCGTTGAGTTGTCCGATTTGGATCTGGGCTGCGATGTCGTCGGCGGAGGGGTGTTGGGCTGCGTATTCGCGCCATGCGTCGGCTTGTGGTTTGGAGATGCCTGGGATCATGTCCCAGACGAGTTGGTTGGGGACGTGGAGCATTTGGACGGCTTTGCCGAGTGCGTCTACTGCTTGGCTGAGGGTTCTCGTGTCGGTGTCTTCCCATTTGGGGAAGAGGTGGAAGTTGGCGGCGTCGTCCTGGCGTCCTTCGGCGGATGAGGCGAGTCGGAGCGTGTCCATGTGGCTGACGCCGAACGCGCGTCGGCGTTCGTTTCGTTTCGCGTAGAATCCGGCGCGTGATTCCTCGATGCCGGCGTCTCCGACGTTGGTCATCTTGCCGAACGCGGTGGTCGGTGTCTGGCTGACCGCGGCGAGTTCCTCGACGTCGCTGGTCTTGGCCGCGACGATGTTGGCGAGGTCGGTTTCCGGAAGGCTGCCGAATTTCACGTCCATGCCGCCGGCGAGGACGCTGTCGTGTTCGATCTGGAGTTTCTTGGCTTCCTTTTCCGCTTCGGTCAGTCCGCTCATGTCGAGGCCGGTGGCGGTTTTGACCTTCCAGCTGTTGTAGTGTTGGGCGAGCATGCGGTCGTAGTTGTCCTTGTTCAGGCGGCTGGCCATGCGGATGTAGGGTTCGACCTCTCCCGGTACGCGGCCCTGCAGGTCGCGCTGGTTGCAGTATCTGACGATGGGGCAGACGGGGTCGCCGTCCGGCGAGGCCACTCCATGTGGTGTCTGGCCGTCGAAGGCCCATGTGCCGCCGGTTCTGCGCCATGTCCAGATGCTCCAGGCGTCCCAGAGCTGGTATTCGATGGTTTTGTCGCCGAGTTTGCGGCGGCGCATGAAGATCTGCGGCCAGTTGTCGGATGCGGGGTCGTCGTAGAGGGCGATGGCGTCACGTGGGCTCCAGCAGTCGATTCGCGCATGGAGTCCGTCCGGCGTGTCTTCGCCTTGGACGGCGGTGTATGCGGTGCCGTATGCGATGGCCTCGCGGTGCAGTGCGATCTGGCGTTCGCCCATGCGGTTGCGCTGCCATGGTTCCCAGAAGCGTTGCGCGTCGCCGGTGTCCTGTGTTTCGGAGTCGACTCCTTCCAGGTAGAGGGTCTGGGCGAGCGTGGTGACCACAAGGCCGAGCCATGGGGTCTCGCCCATGTCGCGCAGCATGCGGTGTTCCGGGGTCGCTCCGACGTTGAGGCGGATGGGTTTGGGGTTCCACCGCCACCAGCGGTCGATCCTGTTGAGTTTCGGTGTCTCATTGTCGAACGCCGGGATGAGCAGCGTGCTCAATGCGGCGAACGCCTGTTTCTCGCTGTCGTAGCCGGTGGTGGTCACCATAGCTGTCCTCCTCCGCTTCTGGAGTTCCTGTTCAGGTATTCGCGTCTGACCATGCGGGCGCCGATGGCGCATATCGCGAGGTCGATCTTGCGTTTCGACTCGCGGCTTTCCTTGGCGATGCTCATGCCGACCCTCGTGGGCTGGCGTCTGGCGTTGAGCATGTGCAATCGCAGTCTGGCGTCACCGTCGTGCGGGAAGTCGCCTTCCGTGATGTCGGTGTAGGCCTGGTCGACCGCGGTGACGAACCTGCGTTGGATGTCGGTGTTGATCATGTCGAACATGACGGCGTGCCTGTCGCGGCCCGACGGTACGGCCCATGTCTTGAGTCGGCGCCCGTAGTCGCGATGCCACCTGTCGAACAGTGCGTCCCAGTATCTCAGTCCGGTCTCGGAGTCCAATACGTGGCTGGGGTCGCCGAAGAAGCCGACCACGTCGTACGTGTGGAATGCGGTGCGCACCACGTCGTCGACGCTTTCCCTGGGCACGCGCCAGTCCTTGCCACGCTCCCCCGCCGGCTTCTGCCACAAGCCCAATGGTTTGACGAATCCGTCGGAGATGCGGCAGGCCACGAGGGCGGTGCTGTCGTCGTTCAGCGAGCAGTCGAGGAACATGCTGATGCGCTCACCATGCTCGAGCGAAAGTTCGGGATGCTCGTTCCGATCCCATTCCTGATGGGTCACGTATGCGTCCTCGGGTGCCGTGGACTGGTTGTACCATTTGCGCCGTGATTCGCTTACCGGGTTCTTCGGATTGAGGATCTCCTTGCCGATTCGGCTGATGGACAGCCAGGTGCTGTCGCCGCGCACGTCCTCGATGACCCTGCCTATCGTGTCCTCGCTCATCGGGCTGTCGGGAGCGGCTTCCAGGGAATCGTAGAGCAGGCCGAAGTCGAGGTATTTGGGGCGTTTGCCCTCGTCGTCGCTGTCGGGATCGCCTTGGGTGCCCTCCCATGCCTCGCGTACCTTCTGGCCGACGCTGTCCTCGCCGTCACGGTAGGCGTTGCAGATGTCGAGCATCTTGACCGCGACGCCTTCCTCGCGTTTGGCGGCGTTGCCGGAAAGCACGCCGTCCATGTCGCTGCCGCCGTTGGACGAGTTCCAGTTCTGGGTCTCGTTGCGGATCACGAAGGTGGGTCGTCCTCCTTCCAACGCCAGCGGCGAGCTGGTGACGGCCTCGATCTGCCGGCTGTCGCCCATCGCGTACATGTTGAGCTTGCCCAATTGGATGCCGTAGTATTTGCGTGTGGCCGCCGGCAGGAGTCCCGGCAGGAGTTTCATGGTGTTCTTGGTCTGTTCCTGGCTGACGGCGCACACCTGCACCCATGCGTTCGGCTCGTCTCGGCCGATCGGATCGCCGCTCGCGGGGTCCCAATGGTCGAACGTCAACGGAGCGAAGCATGCGCCGCACGCGCCTCCGGCCGCCATCGGGTCCTTGCCCCAGCCTTTGAGCCGCTGCAGCACGGCGTTGTCGTGCAGGGGGCGTCCATGGTCGTCCAACGCCCAGAACCACAGCCAGAACCTCGCCTGCTCGCTGGTCCATTTCCACGGCAGTCCTTTGGCGGAGTCGCGCAGCCAGTAGCCGCTCCATCCGAGAAACCGCCAGCCGAGTGTCGCCTGCGGAAGGACCCAGCCGTTCCCGTCGCGACGCCATGTCGGGCCGATGAGTACCGGATTGGTGTTCCATTGCGGTGCGGGCTCGTCGGCGAGCATGCAACGGTACCAGTCGGCGATTCCGCGGATCTCGCTTTCGCGGCTTGGGATGAACGCGGCGGCCTTCCGGTTGCTGCGTAGTCTTGCCATCAGCCGTAGGCTTTCTCCCATTTGCTGTCGTGCCATCGTCTGTTGACGGTGGCGCGCATCTGGCTGGACCTGCCGCCGTCGGACGAGGCATCTTCCGACTGTTCCTCGGGTTCCGGCATGTCGATTCGTTTGAGCAGGTCGGCCAGATGGGTCTCGTCGCGGCGCAGTTCGGGCAGGAGCGGGTGGACGACGAGCTGTCCCTGGCTTCCTTCGGTGGTGAGCTCGTCGCCGAGGGCCCTGCGGATGCGTCCGATGCGGTCGGCGGTGTAGCAGGCGTTCTCCAGCGTGCGGTATTCGCTTTCGGTGAGCTCCCATTTCGCGGTGATGTCGTGCCAGAGCCTTTGGCCGCGGCCGTTTTTGATCAGTCCGGCCGGCATGCGGTGGGAGGATGCGTCCTTGGCCATGCTTCCTCCGTTCATAAGGTCATCTGAGCCTGTCGAGCAGGTCGAAGGGGAACGTGAGGTCGGCCAGTCTGGCCGGCGAATCGCGGAACGTGCGTCCGGTGACGGTGACGTAGCGGCCTTGGCTGTAGGCTTCGGCGTTCATGATGCCGCGCACCTTGATTCCGGCGCGTTCCGGCATCAGCCCCCAGATGTGCAGGCCGTCGCCGCTGGGGCTTATCTCGATCCATGTCTTTCCCTCGACCGGTGCGATGAGGCATTTGGCCCAGTCGGCGAGGTATCCGCGCGAGTCGTAACAGTGGTCGAGGTCGATGCAGGCGATTCCGCCGCCCAGCGCGAAGCCGAGTCCGTCGCCCACGGTGGATGCCTCGGCCGCCCCGAACGTGCTCCATGTGCCGGGGTCGGTGCTGGAGGCCGTGGTCCCGTCTATCGTCAGCGGGATCTTCGTCGTTCCGTCGCCGCGGACGACCTTGCGCCATCTGACCCAGCGGTCCGCCATCGCCATGCGCGCCGGAGGGGTGAGTTTACTGCGGTTGGCCTGTTTGCGGCATGCGTCGGAGCAGTAACGGCGACGTCTGCCGCGTCCGGTCTGTTCGGGGAGCTCGATTCCGCATGTTTCGCAGGTATTCACGCTCCCCATTATATTTGTTTTTCTCTCGTAAAACGCCGAATGTCAATATTTCCAATGGTTTTTATTATTTCGTGACATCAGTAAAAAACATTTGTCTGAGAATCACCGGAAGGCGTGGGGGAACGCTGCGCCATGCCTGTGCGGCGCGTGGACCGGGATATGTGGGGTCATCTCGACGAATGGTCGGAAAAACATGGGACCGCGAAAAACGGGACGGAAAGGCGTATGTATGACCTGAGTTGCTATCGGCGGTTATGGGGTAGACGCCGGCGGAGTCCTCCCCCACCGGCATCGTCACCCGTTCATCGGCCGATCAGGCCCGGGTGTCGTTCATTCGGATGACTTCTCAGTTTCTTGTATCTTCTGTTCCTTTCGGCGCTTTCGCGCGCCGTCTTCGCCTTGTGGCAAGCATAGCTCAGCCATTGCAGATTATCCAGCGAATGATTGTCTCCGGGAACGATGTGGTCGCAATCGGTCCCGATCCCATCGCAATCCTTCGCGTGGATTCTTGCTTCGCAGCGTCCATGAGCACGAGCCTTGACCATGGCCCTGCGCTTCTCCCAATCGTCGGGGAGCCTGAATCTCCTGTCACTGCTGTTCCAGTTCATCTGATTGCGCATCCACCGCCATCCACTCATCGGGGTCAGGTGGCATGGGACGCCTTCGTCGGGATTCGGACCCTCACACACGCGGTTGCGAGGAGGGGGATCCGTTAGGGATCCGCGGCCGGTATGATCCACCACTGGTTCCTACGAAGGCGAACCGTAATCCGACCTGAACGGATTACGCGATTGGAACCCGGTACGCACGCGATTTCGGGTCGCGCCCACAGGCAAGCGTGTCTGCCATGCCGGTCGGACGGAACGGGCCTACGGCCCACGGGGTTGGGAGAATCCATTGGCGGATATGAGGAGGGTCCAAACCGTTTACATCTCGGTTTGGACCCTCTAATCCATTGACAATTCTGCGTTGCACCTTCGATTTTGTCAAATCGAGTCGCGTCGCGACACCTGCCGGTGGACATCGGAAAGCCGGTACAACGGCCGGCCCTTCTCGTTCCGGCCGGCCGGCTGGATCCTGCCGCGCTTGCGCCATGAGCGAATCGTGTTCGCATTGCATTGGAATCCGCATTCGCGCAACAGCTCCGCGCACTCCCCCGCCGTGAACGCCCTGCCCGATTCGATGCACTCCCTCAGGAATCCCAACCGCACGTCCACCACGCGGTAAACGTTGCCGCATACGGGACATGCGACGCATGCCGCTCCGACCTCCGCCGTTAGTTTCACGCCGCACAGCGGGTTCAGGCATCTGCCGATGCCGTGTTTGGCGGGTGGCACGTCGATGACGCTGAGGGTCCTGCGTGCCAGCCGCCGCCAGTCATCATAGATGAGCCCGATGTCCGATAGGCGGTTCAGTCGACGGCATGACCAGCAGGCCCTCAGCATGTCCACGATCGGCGGGTGGACGATGCTCGTGGCCCATGGCATGGCCGGCGGCGCATATAGCCGGCGCCATAACGCGGTCGTCGCATCCTCGATCTCCCGCAGATGGTCGATAACCGACAGTCTAATCGGCGTGGGTGCGGCCGGCAGGTTGACGCGCCAGGACTGACGTCCACCATAGTGGGCGGTCGAATCCAGGAATTCACGCAGGGCACGGATCCAGACGGGATAGTCGCGGATCCAACCCTTCAAGGTGATCTCGCACCCTTCGCAGAGTGTGGTCCGGATGCGGCACTCCCTGCCGCACACTTGGCACATGCCAGCGGGCGCCGGCTTGTTCGGGTTAGTTTGTGCTGGTTGTATCTGGCTTGGTGTTGGGTGGGATTCGTTGGTTGGTTCGTTCATTTGTTCGATTCCCGCTTCCGGTGGTGTAGGCTGGTTGGTGATGATGCCAGGGCCCGCCGGAGACGGTGGGCTCTTTTTCATGCCTCATGCCGGTGGATGATGGTCGCCCGGATCTGGTCGATGGTGACCTGTGGCATGCCTTGGTGGATTTCCTCCACCGAGTAGCCGCATTGATGCCATTTGATGATCATGTCCTCAAGGATCTTCTTCATTCCATTCCTTCCTTCAGGATGGCGAGTATCGTGCTCTCGCATTCGGGCCGTGGTAGTGGTTGGCTGGGTGACGTTCGCGTGTAGTAGTCGATCAGCGCTTCCTGCCAAGCCATTCGATGAGGTCGATGAGGGTCTTATCCTCCTCATTCATGTCACTCGTGGTGAGTTCGCCGCGTCGGCATCGGAACGGGTTCTCCCGCATCACGTCACGTTCCTCCCTCCCGCTGGCGGCGAGCGCCATCCTGGTTTTTCTTTTCATTTCGGTTTCCTCCTATCGCTTGCGCCATTCTCCGTTGGCGTATCGGTTCCATCCGCGTATTGCGGTTTTGATGTCGTCGTCCGGGGTCGTGATCCAGATGGCGTTCGGGCATCCACGGCATTTGGCGATCCAGAAGAAGCGGGTCGTGGCTCCGATGATTCGGGCGTAGTGTTCGATGTTGGGTTTCCTTGTGCCACAGTATGGGCATGGGCTGGTCTTGTGCCATTTCCTGATGTGCGGATGGATGATGTTTCTCATGTGTTTCATGGTTTGCTTTCCGTGATGATGACGGTCCGGATGCCGTCGGCGGGCTTGTTCGTGTGGTGGCGCAGGTCGCAGTCGATGATGTGCAGGCCGATGCCTTGGTATTTCAGGACCGCGTGGACCGGGCTCAACCGGATCAGGTCCAGTGGGCCGTCCAACGTGACATCCATGCGGGTGAGTGCGATGCATCGCCGGCCGATCAGGTCGGCGGGATTCCGGTATCGCCATGCCGTGTGCGCCTGGACCGTCATGGCCGGCCTCCGGTCAAGCCGGTCAGGATGATCACGCCGAACGGCAGGAGCGCCGCGGCGATCGCATTCATCACCATGCCCCTTTCAGGAGTTCGCGGTACCACCGGTAGTCGTTGATGTCGCGACGGATGCAATCACGCACCCTGTGCGAGCCGTTATGCCCCTTGTACGGGTCCTCGGGACAATCCAGGAACGTGAGATAGCGGCGCAACGTGGTCAGATCGAACTTGCGGTAGCTCAGCCACGCGTCCGGATTCAGGTTCAGACGCTTGAGGAAATCGAGGTCGAAATCCACGTTCGTTCCCGCCGGAACCAGCGTGAAACGTTGCGAGAGCGAGTCGAGGTACTCCTCCACCGCATTCGCCACGGCGCCCACGCCATCGTTGTTGCGCGAGCCGTTCAGCAACTCGTACAGCAGCCCGTTGTCGGTGTGCATCGAGAACGCGATCGGACTCATGTCCAACAGGTCCAGACCGGCCGGGCGGATGATGCGATGCAGCGAACCATACGACTGTTCGCCCAGCACGTCGGTGCATTCCATGCCGACCTCCAACGGGAGGGACGACGCCCTATCGATGCCGGTGGTCTCGAAGTCCAGCCACAGGAGCACGTCCGGCTTGGTCGCTTCTTCGCTCATTGTTGGTTTCCTTTCGTCTGGAGGAGGATGATTTCGGTCTGGGTGAGTGCGACGGCTGTCCCGTCCTGGTTGAGCCGGAACCACTTCCCCCGCCAGTCACGCACGGGAATGGCGAGCGGATCCATGCCGAACGGCACGATCAGCCCCACTCGTTCCGCCTCCGCCACATGCCGGTGGACCCACCCATGGCAACCCGTGTCACCGCTGCCGCACAACTCGACGATGTTCGCCGGACTGTGCCGCACATCCGGATCCGCCGCACGACGCAACTGCCTATGATGGCCACTGCGCCCAGGCCAACGGGACGGATCATGGATATTCACGCCGCATCGGAGGCAATGCCACCCCTGACGTTCCAGAGCAATCCGCTTCGATTCCTCGAACTCACCCACAAGACACCCCCTCCCGCATCAGGGCATCGACCAAAACCATGCACGCCGAACAATTCGCCCTCAAACCAGACGCCATCACCGCGATACCGCCATCACACTCACCGCCGGCGAGCGCTCGCAGTTCGATGGTGGCTGCGGTTTCGGCGGTGTCGGCGAGGAGTTGGGCGAGTCGGCCGAGTCGTTCCTTGGTCATTCGTCGGCCTCCTCGTCTTCGTCGTCGGACTGGGCCGCTTCGGTGATATTGGCGACGAGCCGGTCGAGGTGTTCGGTCTCGTCGTCGGCCGGCTCGTAGCCGAGGTCCTCGAGGATCCGGTAGTAGTCGATGATGATGCGCGCCGTATCGCCGTCGCGTCCGGACCAGTCGGATGGTTCGATGAACCATTCGATGCGGCTGGCGAGGATGGATACGGCCTCCGGTGGCCAGTCGGAGGTCTGCAGGCTGGTGTGGGCGGCGTGCGGGCCGTCCGCGGCGGGGATGCCGGTGATCTTCTCGTATTCCATGCGGCCGCAGTTGACGTCGTCCCATGTGGAGAGCGCCTTGGTGAAGCCGTCCGGGTCCGGGTCGACGAGTTGCAGGAGTCCGAGCCTTGCCGTGGTTTCGATGAGTCTGGCGCGTTTGATGGCGTGGAGGTTGGCGTGCAGCCATGCCATGCGTTTGGCGGCGGAGGCGGCGGCGTATTCCTCGAGCGCATGGATCCTCGCGTCGCGTTCGGCCCGTTCGAGCGCCCGTCGTTCCTCCTCGGCACAGGCGGCGGCCCGGTCCCGGCGGTGCCACAGGTAGATCTGGCGGGTCTCCTCGTGGATGGAGACCGCGTCGGGTCGTTGCTCCCGGAGGTACTCCAACGTCTCTTCGGGTGTGCCGGAGGCCGCGCCGACCCAGCCGTCGTAACGCCATTCGGGGTCGTTGAACGGTTTTTCCGGTTCCGGGATGAGGTTAAGGCCGGTGGCTTCGTCCCCGAGGAGCGCGGCGACCGATTCGAGCCATCGCCGGGCACGGTCCTCGCGTTCGATGCTGTGGAGGATGTAGTCGAAGTTCGAGGTGCCGGCGGCGCGTGCGAGGCGCTCCTGACGGTCCGGTTGGCCGTCGTATCGGCTGATGGCGATCAGCTGGCCGATGGTGAGCTGGTCGAAGTCGCTGCGGGTCCGGCGGATTTCGGCGGGGATGCTGGCGGCTTTGCTGCGGTCGCGTACGTAGTCGCTGCTTCGGCCGAGCCTGTGGGCGACGCTGGCGGCGGTGGCGCCGAGGTCGAGCATGCCCTGGATGGCGTCGGCTTCCTCGAGGACGGTGAGTTGTTCCCGCTGGCAGTTCTCGGTGACCATGGCTTCGAGCTGTTGGAGCGGGTCGAGGTCGAGCACGAAGCAGGGCACGGCGCCGGTGCCGGCCTGTTTGCACGCGGCGAGCCTGCGGTGGCCGGCGATGACACGGTAGCGGCTGCCGTTGGGTACGACGCTGAGGGGTGAGAGGAGTCCGTTGGCTTTGATGCTGGCGGCGAGGTCGGTCACGTCGCCGATGTTCTTGCGTGGATTGTCCGGGTGCGGGTCGATCAGGCTCGTGTTGATGAGCTTGATCTGGTTGCTCTGGTAGTCGCTCATTGCTTCTCCTTGCTGGTTCGTTGGTTGAGGTTTTCCGCGCATGCCTGGCATGCTTGCCACCATTCGCTGGGATGGCCGTCTCTGAGGCTGCCGGTGTGGTCGTATTCGTTTTCGTGGGGGTCCATGATCCGGTGGACGTGTTCGCAGTCCCAGGTGTGGCGGTGTGGTCGGGTTGGTGTGGTGGGTTCGGGTGCCCAGGTCTGCCATTGGTCGCGGAGCCATGTGTTGAGCCGTGGGATGTGTCCCGTGCGGATTTGGCCGTCGTTGACGGCTCGCCGGTATCGGCGGACGGCGGATTGGAGTCGGGCGAGCTGGGTGGGGTTCTCGGCGATTTTCGCGTACAGGCTTCGGGCTTCGAGGTCGGGTTTGCGGCCTTTCGTGCCGACGGTGCCGGGATAGGTTTCGGCGAGCCGCCCGTAGCCGGCGTCCGGCGGTTCGGTTCCGGTTTGCTTCGGTTTGCCGGCGGGAGGGGTCGGGAAGGGTATATCGGTATAGGTATCGGTTTTATGCCACGTTTTTGCTTGGCTGTTTGCTAGCAACTTGCTAGACGTTTCGCTACCGTCTTGCTCCCCGTTCGCTAGCAGGTTGCCAGACGTTTCGCTACCGTCCTGCTCCTCGTTCGCTTGGCCGTTCGCTAGCAGGTTGCCGGACGTTTGCTTGGCTTTCCGGTTGGCGGCCTTGCTTCGTCCTCCCCTGCTTCCGGCCCTGCGGCGCGCTTCGAGCTGCTCCGGCGAGAGCGTCTTGGGCTCCTTGCAGATGCCCTCGGCGTAGACGGGACGCCAGCCGCCGTCATGCTCCTCCATGAGGCCGGCGTCGATGAGCTGCTGGAGCTGTTTCATGGTGCCTCCGGCGTCCTTGAGATCGAGCTTGTCGAAGTGGCCGGGGTATGCGGCCGGGTCCTTGGCCTGCATCGAAACGCCCTTGGAATGGATGACGCACAGCTTGACCCACAGTCCCACGGTGGCGAGCGGCAGACGGCGGATACGCCTGTCGTCGGCCATCTGGTCGTCGATGATGAACCACATCTCTTCTTCTCCTTCCGGTGGTTCAGATTTCGCCGGTGTCCGGATCGACGGTCGCCTCCACGTCGCCGTCGTCCATGTCGAGGCCGCGGCGCAGGTCGTCGATGAGGATCATCTGCCGTGACGTGGCGGGCTTCGCGCACATGTTCTCCATGGCCAGTCCCGCGTCGAGGATGCGCTGCGCGAGGTCCGCGCAGTCGTACACGGCCTCGGTGATGGCGTGGATGCCGCCCCACTTGTCGATATGCTCCTTCTTGGTGTTGGTGTCCATGACGTTGCGGCATGCCTTGAGCACGATGGCCGCGGACTTGGTGATCTGCTGTGTCTTGCCGATGAGGTCGATGAGCGTGTCGGGCGTGGCCTCCTGCGGGATGAGCGCCTGTTGTTCCGTTTTCCTCATGATTCATTTCCTTCCCCTTTAGAAGTCCGGTTCGCCGCTCGTGCCGGACCCGCCGAATGATGACTGGTCGGCCGGCGGCGTGGCCCATGGATCGTCCGCCGGCGGCTGCGCGGGCTGTTGCGGTCGCTGGCTCCAGCCGCCCGTGCCGGTGTTGATCACGGGCGGTGCGGCGTGCGGGTTGCCGTAGGTGCCGTCCGCCTGCCGGTGTCCGGTGCGGGAGACCTGTGCCGTGGCGTAACGGAGCGATGGGCCGATCTCGTCGACCTGCAGTTCGATGACGGTGCGGTTGGAGCCGTCCTGCGCCTGGTAGGAGCGTTGCGTAAGCCTGCCCTGCGCGATGACGCGCATGCCCTTGGACAGTGACTGCGCGCAATGCTGTGCGAGGTCGCGCCATGCGGAGCATCGCAGGAACAGGGCCGCGCCGTCCTCGTATTGGCCGGTCTGCCGGTTCCGGTTGCGTGGCGTGGACGCGATGGTGAAGCCCGCGACCTGCGCGCCCTGGCCGGTGGTCCTCAGTTCGGGGTCCGCGGTGAGGTTGCCGACAATGGTGATGACGGTCTCTGCGGCCATGGCTATGCCTCCTTGACGTAGGTGGACGGTTCGGCTCCCATCTGGCTGGGGTCCTTGGCCTTCCACGCGCACCTGGCGCGCAGGCAGCCGGCCTGCCTGTCGATGATGACGTCGCCGAAACGCGCCGGCGCGACCATGGTGAGGTCCCAGCCGCGGTCATGGTTGAGCTTGCCGATGGTCTCGTAGAGCTCCGCGATCAGCTCGCCGGAGCTCATGCCGACGCTGTCGGGCGTCAGCGGCCACTCGAACCACCGCTCGCCCTCCGGCCTGTATGTCTGTCTCATTCGCGGACTCCTTGTCGTGTCTGGTGGATGCTTGTGCCGGGGCGTGGTTTCGGACCACGTCATCCGTTCGCCGGCGTGTCCCGGACACGCCGATCCATGGCGCCCGCCGCCATCGCGGGCCCCGGCGGGAACGGACGGGAGGAGAAGAGAGAAGATGACCCGTCCGGCCGGTTTTAACGTCTTTTCCTTGACGGGTGGGCGGCTCCCGCGGGGCGAATGACGAGTGCCTGCAATGTGAATGCGGGAGCCGCCCAGGTCCTATTCGTCGCCGTCGCCATGCTCGGCGAGCCAGCGCCTGACATGCGGACTGTCGGACAGCCGGCACGTGACGAGCAGGGCGGGCGGCAGGACCGCCAGGGGCGCGGCGAGCAGATGCTCGATCGGATGCGTGCAGGCCGACGTGCCGAACAGCACGTAAAGGGCCAGCAGCCACGCCACGGCCAATAGCTGCATGAGGATCACGGACAGGAGACGCCTCATGGCTCCTCCTTCCGGTTGGCGTGTCGTGCGAGTTCCAGCGTCTCGTCCCTCAGGGCATCGATGTCCTTCAGGATCTCCCAGAGGACGGGTGCCAGCTCTCCCTCGTCGGGGTTGTCGCTTCGGCTCGTTTCGGACCACAGGGACATCGCCGCATAGCTTGCGGCGTCGAGCCTGCGGTGGATGCGTCTTGTTCTGATGCGGGTGGATAGTCTCATCGTGATACAGCCCTACCTGTTCGGACGGTCCCGCCGCCGGGGCCGATAATCGAGGGATGCCGGGCAGCGTTAGGAGTACCGCCCGGTTTTCTCCTAAAATCGGTGTCATCCCGCATTTGCGACATGCGGGCCGAATAGTTAGGAGAAGAATCAATGCCAAATGCAGCTGAATACCTACTGCAGTTCTTTGAGGTCGAGCCGCAGCCGGACGGCTTCCGGAGGGACGTACTGTCCGCGTACACGGCCATGTGCGACGCCGAAAGAACGCTTGACACGCTGATCGCCCGCGGTGTGAAACGTCTCGACATGGCGAAATCGCAAACGTCTAACATCTGGAAGGCCTTGTGGGAATCGTTCTCCGACGAAGCCAGCGACGGACATCGTATGAACTTCAGCACATCGGCCGGTTCGACCAATCGATTGGATGCGGCGGCGGTACTGGCTTTGCAGACCATCGCCGACAGGTGGGTCGAGCTGGATGTGCGAGTGGAAGACAGTGACAGGGAAAACATCTCCTGTTTCCTTTCTGAAATCGAGCAATGCTTGAAGGACGACAAGACCATGCCGGCCGTGTTGAAGTCGTATGTGCTTAATCTCACGACTGAGGTTCGCCGATGTATTAATGACTGGGAAGCGTGCAGCTCGTTCGAGCTCAATGACGCCATGCAGCGGTTGTTTGGCGCCTTGTACGTAGCCGAAGCGCATAGCGAAGAAAAATCCCGTTGGCAGGAAATCAAGGAAAAATATGTGGGCGGCATGTTCGCTGATCTCATCGTTCAGATTCCTGCCCTTGTTCTCGCGGCGGTTCCGTACATAGCCCAAATCGGCTCATAAGCAGGTAATTCCTATTCAGTTCCCGCTGTGTCACCCATCTAACGCCAGCCTGGAATCCATTGAGCAGGAGGGAGCATCCGAGAAGAATCTGGAACCGATCCAGGGATTTGAGCCCGCAGACGAACGTACATATTCCAGATATCGAGCAGAAAATGGACGTCACCACATCAAGAGCATTTGGCTTGTCCAGACGAATCATCACGCGCCCGCTTCCAACGTGGGTTGGAAACAGTACTTCCTGACGAAGTAGACCTGCCCCTTGCCGGTGATGAGCGGCGTGAAGTTGACGCTCGTGTGCCCGTCGGCATGCGTGATGGTGCTCTCCTTACGGCGGATCACGCCCAGATCCATGCTTTTCTGCGTCGGGGCGTTCCATTCACGGCCCTTGCGTCTGACGAGATAGCCGTCACGGCGGAGCATCTCGAACAGTCTGAGCGGCTTGATGTCGGAACCGTTCTGTTGCATGATCTTCGCGAGTTCGGCCACGAGGATGTCATGCTTGCCATGGGCGACCGCGTCCGCGAACCTCGCCTTCGGTTCCAGCACCTTGATCCGCGCGTCCTTGGCTTGGAGCTGCTGGTTCTTGCGTTCGATGGTCTTCTGCGCGACGAGCACGGCCCTGGCCATGATGTCCTCGTCCGAATCCGACTCGGACGTTGGGATGTAGCCGCCGGTCCTGCGGATCCGGGGCAGCACCTCGTGCGTGACCCAACGTTGGAACTCACGGGCTTCCGGCTTGCGGGAGCGCATGATCAGGCGATAAAGCCCCGGCTCGGAGATGATGGTCTTGTTTGGATTGCCTCTGGTATTTCCCTCCGTAATACGGAGGGTATTCATCTCGTCGGATTCAAGGCTTTCGCTGAGATGATTCGTATCGATTTCGAGGATGTCGCATACGTCCTTGGCTATGAACCAGGGCTCCCCTGTCCCGTCGGTCAGGGTGCGCAGTGCGGCGCCCTTGAAGTCGAACTTCCGGATTTCGTCGTTCATCGGTCTTCCTTACCTTTCATTTTTCCGTTTCCTTCATTTCCTTGAGGATTCGGTTGCATTCGCGTCTGACGCGTTCCACTTCGGTTTTCGTCAGCAGGAACGATTCGACGCCGTTCGACGTGCTGAACCGCATCTCGGCCAATGGGCCGCCATCGAGGTGTCTCTTATGCGGCAGGAGGTTCATCACGAATCCGCCGTCGTCCATCCAGCTCATCGCATGCTCCTTGTGCAGTCGGTCTCGCCGGCCTCGAGCCATTCGGCGACCGCGTCCTGCGGGTAGAGGATCATGCGGCCGTGCTTCACGAACCGTGGCCCCTGTCCGCGGAACCTCAATTGGGCCAGATACGCCTGCCGGGTCTTGATTTCCTCCGGGGTTTCGGCCCCGAAGAGCCGTGCCACCTGGACGGTGGTCAGCATCTGCGGCAGTCCCATCACGCGCCTCCTTTGCGTGTGTGTTGCCGGACGGCGTTAGGAGAACCGCCCGGCCCTCTCCTAAAATCGGTGTCATCCCGCATTTGCGACGTGCGGGCCAAATAGTTAGGAGAAGAATTATGAGCGACAGACTCACACTCGGCACCGGAACCGGAGAACCGGTTCACGTGCTTCTTGCCGAAGTGCAGGACCGCGCAAGCCTTGAGGAAGACCTCATGGATGCGGCCAAGAACGGTACGGTCGTGACCGTCAGCGGTTCCGTCAAGGGCACCGGCTCGGACACCATCCACATCAATCCGTCCAACGCATTGTGGTGGGCTGTCGACGACGCCCCTGCGCAAAGAGCCGGACGCATTTACTGACATCGCCATTTCGTGGTCAAGCTGCGCGTCGATACGCGGCTTGACCGCTTTCATGTCGTGTTCCGAAAACAGCAGAAGATACGCGGCGACACCGTCATCATCCTCGTAGCGGAACAGTTTGACGCATTCCTCGTCCGGAATCTCGATGTTGAGATCGTTCATTGGATTCTCCTTAGAATTGTTTTCATGAGTGATTGGTTTTTGCAGCACGGCATCGAGCTCGCCGCATTCGTTTTCACGCTCTTTGTGACGATCGTTGGCTGGATCCTCGAGCACAAAAGCTCAAAAGAACAGGACAGGAAACGCGAGGAAGACATCAAACTGTTGCGGGAGCGGATTGATGCATCGAATGCCGCGGTTGCGGCGCTTCGCGATCAGGTGCATGCCCTCGAATCGCAGGCGGATGCCTTGCAACGCCAGGCGTCCATCCAGGAGGATGAGGCGTCCGTTCCGAAGTGGGAACTCCGTCAGGTGCAGAACCTCAAGCATTCCGTCGCGAACAACAATCCGTTCGATGCCAAGGATGTGAGGGTCGAGCTTTCGAATGGCAGGAAGTACGAGCTCGGCGACATTTCGCGTGGTTCCGAAGCGAGCTTCGTGTTCCGCGAACGTGGAGTGTGGGCCGGTTCTGACGATGATGTGCATATTACTTGGACGCTTCCGGATGATCCGTCCCATCGGTTCTCCGTGATGAAACCGGTCCCTCCGTATCATCGGTCGTGACGCCGAGGATGCTCCCGAGCTGATTGCCGTCGAGCTTCCGCATCTTCGTGTATCTGATCAGGGTGAGATCGTCTCCCGGCAAGTACCACACATGAATCGGGTTCTCATCAAGACGTGCCATCTCCTGGTAGTCCTCCCCGATCAGTTCACAGAGTGCGTGAAACTGTTCTTCCGTCAATTCGCGGATGTCGATTTCAGTGAGTTCCATCGGATTCCCCTTTCAGTTCAGGCGTTGGCGAGCGCCGTCTGCTCAGCCTTTCCAAGCACTTCGCTTGGGTTTTCCCCGAGGCTCAGAGCAATCGCCACGAACTCGGTCAGGTCAAGAGGCCCACCGTTGAGTTTCACGTTCATCGTCTGTCTGCTGATGCCCATTTCGGAAGCAAGCTGTTCCTGTGACCGGTCTGCGTAGCGGGCAAGTCTGCGAAGCTCGTCCGCTGCATTCGTGGCTATCTCCGCTGACTTTTTGTCTTTAAATGAGGTCATATTCGTTATTGTCCTCATTTGAAGTCACTTGTCAAGCGGGAATTTACGGCGTGTCACTAAATAAGGACAAATAGCATGTAGTTATGGCAAAGACACCAAGGGCATGGACGGAGATGGATCGCGCTTCCATGCAAATCATCAGAGAACTTCGTGACAAAGATCCACGCCACATGTCTCTTCGAGCAATGGAGAAAGAAACAGGCATCAGTCGATCCAGACTCGGTGATCTCTTCCACGAAAGAATGGGTTCTCCATCACTTCAGGAATTTGTCACATTGTGTATGCTGTTCCATCGCCGCGCATCAACTTGCCTTGAAGAGGCCATGAAAAGAGCTAGGCAAGAACGTAGCGAAATCATCGAAGCCGTCCGCGTCTACGAAGCCCGCGAGCGCCAGTCCCGGATCACGGATGATCTGGTGGATCGGATCGCCGCGCACCCGGAGGACTATGACGTGGCCGCGAACAGAGATCCGAACGCGCGACTCGAGGCAGAGACGCCAGACGAATGACGAATCGAAAGGAACGCGAATGACTGAATACAACCTGTATTGTGATGAGAGCTGTCATCTGGAACACGATGACAGCGACGTGATGGTCCTTGGAGCCCTCATCATCCCCAAGGATAAAAGGCAGGAGATCACGGAGAATATCCTCCAGATCAAGGCACGTTATGGCGTCAAGGCACGTACGGAAGTGAAGTGGACGAAGGCCAGCATGCCGAAAATCGACCTGTACAAGGATCTGCTGAACTGTTTCTTCCTGGATGACGACATGAGGTTCCGTGTTCTTGTGTCCAAGAAGACGCGTCTGAATCATGAAGCATGGTCCCAGTCGCACAACGATTGGTACTACAAGATGTATTTCACCATGTTGGACAGGCTGTTCGATTCCGCAAACACCTACAACGTGTACGTGGACATCAAGGACACACACTCCGCGCAACGTACCGAAAAACTAGAGGAAGTGCTTGCGAACAGCCATCGTGACTTCAACCACGAGTGCATCAAGAAGGTGCAGCCAATCCGTTCGGACGAAGTGCAGATGATGCAGATCACCGATGTAATCAACGGAGCCGTCTGCAGGGCGAACCGGACGACCATTCCCCAACCATCAGGCGCGAAAGCTGAAATCATCGACTACATACGCAGGAGATCAAGGCTCCGGCTCACCCAGTCAACGACCCTGGGTACGCGCAAGCTCAACATCTTCGTCTGGGAGGGGAAACGCTCATGATTTCACCTCATTGGACACCAGAGCTAATGCCGAAGTCCCCCTTCGAGGATTTCCCCTTGTATGAGGATCGCATCTACTCAGTTTTCAAATCCGATTTCATCGATTCCCATCCTGAATTCAATGGACTGAGGGTAAACGTACGCCGTCAGCTCGAGGAAAGCGATGGAAAATGGGCTGGATTTTTCCATATCACAAGCGTGGACGACAAAGTCACAGGAAAACGCGACGTCGACCTTCGCAGATGCGAACGCATCAGGTACCCACGACAGACAATCGAACACTACAACAATTGCCCGCAATGCTCATACTCGGTATGCGAGAGACCACTTGCTTGGTGGTACAGGAAGGGACACCGAAACAGAGTTCACATTCTTATCGTTCCAGAAAAGTACCTTGTCGTACTGGAACCGCATAGGGACAAGAAGTATTGCCTTCTTGTAACCGCTTATTACGTCGACCGCGAGCACAGTTACAACAAGCTGATTCGACAATATGAAAATGCCTCATCAGCAGGTGATGCAATCCAATAAAAAGCAAGGGCCGCCGCAGCGACCCAGGAAACTCCTTCTACAACTTGGCAGATGAGCTGATTCAAGCATCACATACGACACTCCAACTGTCAAGCAGAACTTGACAAACAGTGAAAAAGTGCTTTTCAGAGGAGGGGAATGTGGATAACAAGACCATCGCGGAGCTTCGCCGGAACGCGGAATACATGGGCCTGTCAGTCATGTCGCGTGACCTTCCACGCGACATATGCGGCTTGTACGACGACCGGCATGGACTCATCCTATTGGCCGATTGGCTCAACCAGCGCCAACGTCGCTGCACATTGTGCCACGAGCTCATCCACGCCAGACACCACGACCCCGGCTGCGGCAGCCGGTATGGGCTGAAGTGCGAGCGCCGTTGCCGTAGGGAGACCGCGTTGGCGTTGATCAGTCCGGTGAACATGGTGGAGCAGGTGTACGAGGGCAATACGTGGATGATGGCCGTGGAGCTCGGCGTCACCATCCAGGTACTGACGGACTATCGGCAGCTGCTCCACGATTCCGGCGTGTGCGTGCAGTGAAGCGTAGACTATTGTCTGACCGTTTTTGAAGGGAGAAAAAGGTTATGTTCGACTCCGGAGAAAGTTTCTTGTTCATACTCGTCGTGGCGGTTTTCGCATGTATGATCGAGTATTTCGTCATCAAATGGGCCGTCAAGGACGGCATCAAAGAATCTGGGATCCTCGCCGCCATCGACCACACGCATAATGCGGATACTGGAGTCGAAAATCACGATTCCGTCAAAACCGAATCCGACGAGACCAGCCACACCGCGTGACGACGCCGTTCCGGAAAAGTCCCCGCGACAAGATTGCGAGGTATTTCATATGCCTGAAAGGGAAGAGCACGACATATGTTTATAATCATCATCATACTGGGAGTGTTGATTGCCTATGTCTGCATCACGGTAGCCGAGAAGGCGGACGCTCCCTCAACCCAAGTCGACGACGACACGGAAACAATCGATGACATCAACGCCGATGGTCTAACGCCCGTGCGCATGCCACCCGTTGGAAGAACCTCAATCGTCGGAGAGCGTTACCGTCAGTCATCAATCAGAAATGCCATCAGCGGGCATGAACGCGAAATCTCTCCGATGGGAGAATGGGATAACACGCTTATGCTCACCGCAGCGATATTAAGGGAGCCGAATAACCAGTACGACAGGAATGCGGTTTCGGTGTCCATCAATGGCATCCTCGTTGGCTACATCGCAAAAGAGGAAACCCGCCTATGGCAGCCTTGGATGAAACTGATGGAAAGGAACCTCAGATATCCGACATGCGATGCCGCGGTGTATCACAAGAATGGCGGAGGTTACGAAATCATCCTGCACTGCTCCCCTACGACGCCGTCCGCTGCGAACGACTGTCCCACCGGCTATGTCTGTCTGGACGCGGAGCACCAGGTCTCAGTTCTGGGAGAGGAACTCCATCAGGACAAGCTCGGAATATACGGCGTCGACACATTCGTATGGGTCACATTGGAAAAAGGCGAGATCCCAAAGGGCAAATACAAAGGGAGCCCCACATACTGGGCTTCGCTGGACGGCATTGAAATCGGATACATAACCGCGACCCAATACGAAAAATACAAGACGCGGCTGGGAATATCCCCATCCTGTTGCATCGCATTCATCTCACAGGGACCCAAGAAGCTCGAACTCTCGCTAATGCTCCCAAAGGCCTGATATCACAGCGTTCTCATCACCCAATAGATATAGCCAACCCCCGGCCGCCCGCATACCGCAAGCGCCGGGGTCTTGTTGTTATCTCTTTTTTCTGATTTCCTGGATTATCTGTGGTCCGGCCGTGACGGCTCCGATGAGCGTGCCGAGGGTGGCTGCCACCGGTTGTCCGAATGCGGCGCAGGCGATAGCGCTTCCGAATCCGGCGTATGGGAGAATCGAGTACGCGGCCGTGGCGATGACCATGCAGATGTTCTGCGCTTTATGGTCGTCGGCTGCGACTTCGTTTGCTTTTCTTTGTGCTTCGATTTCCGCGTCGAGCGATTTCTCGGCCATGGTGATGATCCTGTTCGCGGCTCCTGGTTGGATTCGTTCGTAGCCGGCGAATTCGTCGACGGTCGGAAGTGGGGCGGAACGCCATTGGAAGGCTACCTGTTGGACGCCTTCTCCCGTTCCATTGACTCGTGGAGTGTCCGGCCGACCCTGTTCCATGCCGCAGTCTGGAGTTCCGCGGCCGATTTCACTTGGATCGGTGACCTGTACTCCACGCGTCTCGTCACCGCTATCCTCGTTCCGGTCGCCGCTCCGCGCCGCATCGATTCCATCATCGTCTTCATGCTCATCGTCCACGGCACCTCCCTTTTGCCTTCAATCTACCGGTGGGTAATGTCACTGTCAACGTTTTTGGCGAGTTGCCGGTAATGTCAGTAATGTTAATCAATGTCAGTCATAAGCGCATGCGCATCATGCTGCACTTCACCGCCGGGCGAAAGAACCATGGGAGGCATGCGCGGTCCGGTCATCCGATGTCGTTTTCCGGTTCCGGACATTTGAAAGAGGCTCCACGAGGTCGCATGGAGCCGTGAGGTGGTGCGTGATGGCGGTGATCGATTCGTACATGCTGAAGGCCGGCAGGCGATGGAGGGTGACCTACCGCAAGCCGGACGGGTCGCAGACATGCAAGCGAGGCTTCCTGCGCAAACGCGACGCGCAGGAATGGGCCGCGGAGCATGTGACGATGGCGGTCGCACGGGGCGGCTTCATCGACCCGCAGGCAGGCAGGGTCACGGTCGGCGGCCTGTGGCCGGCATGGATCGCGAAGAAACGCGTGTCCTCGAAGGCGAGCTACGTGGAATCCCTGGAACGCGCATGGCGCGTACACGTGGAACCCAAATGGGGCGCCCGGCGGCTATCGTCGATCCACCGCAACGAGGTGCAGGAATGGGTCACCGGCCAGGCGCAGGGCAAAAGCGCGACCGTGGTGCTGCGCAACCTCGGCATACTGCGGGGCATCTGCGCCGACGCATGCGCCGACCGTCTCATCGCATCCAACCCATGCGCCGGGATCGAGACCCCGCGCAAGAAACGCAAGGACCACACGTACCTCACCGTCGAACAGTTGTTCCGCCTCGCCGACGAATCCGGCGAACGCCGCACGATGGTGCTCGTGCTCGGCCTGTGCGGGCTGAGATGGGGCGAGATGGCCGGGCTGCACGTCGATGACGTGGACTTCGTCCGGCATCGGCTGAGCGTCAGAAGGAGCGCGACCACGGTGGGGCACGGCGTGGTGGTGGATCTGCCGAAGTCCGGCGAGACGAGACGGGTGGTGTTCCCGGGCGTGCTGGATGGGCCGTTGCGCGACCAGTGCGGTGGAAGGGATGGCGGCGAGCCGTTGTTCCCCGCGCCGGACGGAGGGTATCTCGTCCGCACGGCGCAGCCGAACGACAGGACGAAGTGGTTCTGGTGGGCGAAGAGGCGTGCCGGCGTGCCTGCCGGCCTGACCTATCACGACCTGCGTCACACCGCCGCGAGCCTCATGGTCAGGTCCGGCGCGAACGTCAAGGCGATCCAGAACCAGCTCGGGCATGCGTCGGCGGCGATGACCCTGGACGTCTACGCTGACCTTTTCGACGACGACCTCGACGAGGTGGGCGCGGCGATGGACGCTCTGCTGCTTCGCGGGAATGTTGTCAAAATGTTGTCAGGAGGAACCGTTGACACCGAGCAATCCAAGCTGTAGCAAGGCTTTCGGGCTTGGTGTCCCGGGGTTCGATTCCCCGCAGCTCCACCAATAGCAAGATGATTCGAGTCCTAAACCAAGAGGTTTAGGACTCGAATCATTACGTTTGCAATATGCTTTTTCATTTATGTTGTTTAATTGGATGTCGAATCACGGTTTTCAACTTTTCAGGAGCAACCTTTCTTGGGTCAGACAGATATATTTCATGATGATATCTGCCAATACTCATGTCGTTTTCATAACCATGCTGTGCTAGATAAGCATCCATCTGCGCAATGGTCGCAGGCTCCAAATCGTAAGATCCATGATGCATGATCTGAACGCACAATCCCTCGTCTATCGACAGAAACTCCGCAGAGGTACAGTCCATTTTCTTCTTTTCGGATGCCGTTTTTACCGCCCACTCGAAGTCTTCTTCCGTAATAAAGTCTGGTAGACGGATGACGGAAAGCCAGTTGAAAGAGGATTTATCCGTATAGTCCATGTCGTCTGTGCCGTCCTGCCACCAGAACCCCTCCAAAGGCGGAACAACATATTCGAAAAATCCCTCGATTTTGTAATCTGTTTTATAGCTCATTTTCAACGTGTAAGCAACCGCGTACAAAATTTCAATTGCCCGTTGATAGGCACCGCCGGCCTCATTCGGATTGCCCTTCCCACGAACGGCAATATAGTTTGTTTTCGGAACGTCAACGATTTCCGGCTTGTTTTTGGGAAGATATAGTTCCTTACATTCTTTCTTATAATCAAACGCCATTGTATGCAGCCTCTATTCCACTTTCTTTTTCAACTTACCTCAACATAAATTCAATCACCAGCCCACGCCGACGTGCCCCATCCCGTAATCCTAGACGATGACGCGTCCGGTCATCCGTATGAGCACGAGGGCGGCTACCGCAACCACAACAGGTACCAGGAGCGATATCACTCGGTTTCCATTGTCCTTCTGGATCTGGAAGGTCATGATGAGGATGGAGGCGAAGCAGACGATGGCGCTGAGCAGATGATACGGAGGGTTTCCAAGCATCTGGATTATGTAGGTGATTCCAAGAAACGCCTGAATGGAGTTGCCCAAACCCAGGATCACACTGCCGAACACGTTTTGCCTGTTGATGTAGTAGGCGATGAATCCGCCGGGCAACGTAAGGAGCGTGGCCGGACCCCAGATGGAGCAGTAGTAGTACAACGCTTGGTCAACGGAAAGGCCGAACACCACCTCGACGATGAAGCAGAGTGGCTGGCTGATAAGAAAGAAAACGAAGATTTTGAGCGCCGACTCCCAGCTTTTCGTGCAGTTGGACGCGATGACGACCGCGAAGATGACCCACCATTCGTAGGAAATCGCGATGTCCTTGAACGATGTTCCCTCCGCGGCCGGGATGGATCCGACGATGCCGGTGTAGGCGCCCGCAACGACCGCGAACAATATCACGGCAAGCCAACCCATCTTGAGGCCTCCAAAAAGTTTCCTCATCCGGAAAAATCCTTTCTCTCCCGCACCTGTTCTCAATACCGCCATTCCTTACGAATACGGCAGTTCCGCAGGGGTGTCAATCGCCAGTGGTTGAGGGGTATATCACCCCTTCGCTACAGGCTACTCCGAACGTATCGCGACACACCATTGATCCGATTTGCATTAACCGCTTAAGTGATTAACATAGTTAATACATCAACTCAGTTATCACGTCATTGCAGACGATACCAAGGAAGGACTTGATCGATGACCTGCGCATACTCCCCCGAAGCCTATGTGTTCGGCTCGAAGGAAAACCATGACCTGCTCGAGGCGGAAACCAATGAACTCCTGCATTTCGGCCATCATTTCCCCGCACCACAGGGCGGCTCCTACTGGCTGGATGACACCGGCAAGCCGGATCTGACCCAGAGCATCCACACGTGGATCACCTGCCGTATGGCTCACGTCTATTCCCTCGGCTTCCTTCATGGCGAACCTGGCGCGGCCGAACTCGTCGACAAGGCGATCGCCGGCCTGCGTGGCCCGCTGCACGATGACGAACACGGCGGCTGGTATCCGTCCATCTCCGCCGACGGCTCCACTCACGAAGCCGGCAAGGTCTGCTACGCCCACGCCTTCGTGATCCTCGCCGCCACTTCAGCCAAGCTCATCGGCCGCCCAAGTGCCGACGAATTGCTCGACGAAGCCCTCGAAACCTACGACAGGCATTTCTGGGATGATGAAATCGGCCTTGCCGTCGACACGTGGAACACCGAATTCACCGAGCTCGACCCGTATCGCGGCATCAACGCCAACATGCATACCACCGAGGCCTTCCTCGCCGTCGCCGACGTGACCGGCAACGAGGAGTACCGTGAACGCGCAGGTCGCATCATCGACCATGTGGTCGGTTGGGCCCGCGAGAACGACTGGCGCATCCCGGAACACTTCACCGCCGACTGGCAGCCGGATCTCGAATGCAACCACGACAAGCCGGACGACCAGTTCAAGCCGTATGGCGCCACTCCGGGCCACGGCATCGAATGGGCCCGTCTGATCACCCAGTACGCGCTGAGTTCCAAGACCCGTTCCGAAGAAGGCAAGCAACAGCTCATCGAAGCCGCCGAAAACCTGTTCGCCCAGGCTCTGGCCGACGCGTGGAACGCCGAGGGCACCATCGGTCTGGCCTACACCACCGACTGGAACGGCAAGCCGGTCGTCACCGACCGCATGCATTGGACGCTCGCCGAATCCGTGAACACCTCCGCTACCCTGGCCACCGTCACCGGCAAGCAGGTGTACAAGGATTGGTACGCAACCTTCTGGCAGTACATCGACGAGTATCTGATCGACCATGAGAACGGCTCCTGGTTCCATCAGCTGAACAAGGACAATCAGGTCATCGGCACCGTGTGGCCGGGCAAGTCCGACCTGTATCATGCCACGCAGTGCACGCTGATTCCGCGTCTCGATCCCGCCGTTTCCGTAGCGCCGGCGCTCAAGGCCAATCCGAACGCCTGACATCCCGATGCTTCTCCTTCCATCCTCCTAACCGAGAGATCCCCTCGACTCCATACGGAATCGAGGGGATCTCTTGTTTGAGGACCGAGCCGGAAACTATTTGATGATGGGTCGCAAGGGCGCGGACACATCAACGTTATGCTTGTCTCCGATTACGTTGGGATCATTGATGATCTTGTCGACGACCGCCTTTTTGAGCTTGAGCTGCGAAGAGTCACCCCACACAATCACCTTGTCTCCATCATTGAGTTCGGTCGTGATGGAATCCTGCGTTTCCGCGGTGACCTTGGTGATGGAGTTGCGCATCGAATCCGGTAGAGAGCTTAGGATTTGCAATGCTTCCTTGATGGAACGATTTTGCAGGCTTTCATTGACGTCGGTCACTTCGATGACCGGAATCCCCTCGACGGACGCCCCGCTGACGGAATTGAGCACACGTCCTCGGCTATCGACGGCCGTCATGGTGCCTTCGGAGGTTTTCAGCATGGCTGCGGGCTTCTGTGCCTTGATGGTCACTTCCAGGGAATTCGGCAGATGCTTGATCGCCTTTGCCGAAGTGACGCCGGGAATGTCCTTGATCGTTGTTTCGACATCGCCGCCGGACACGAGTAGCAGAGATTTGCCGGCCTGCTGACGGGCGATCGACAGCACCTGCTCCTGACTCACCCATTCGTTGGCGCCAACGACACTGATGCCGGAGGATTCCAATCTGAATACGGATGAGAAGAACAGCAACCAGACCAGTGCGACGATAGCCGCAACCGCACCGACGAAAGCGGCCACACGCATGACGATCATTCGGGTGTTGGCCTTGCGCCGTTCCTTCAACCGCGCACTGAAATCGACGACTTTCGGTCGCGTGATCACACCCAGCGCGCCGGAGGTCTCCTCAAGCGTCTTGGCGATCAGGTCCTCGCTGCGCAGCGTACGGGCGTCCACGAATCCTCCGGATTCGCAACGTGAACCATCGCTCGAGACGGAGCGCCCCTGCACGGAGCGCCCCTGATGCTGTTGGCTGGAGTCCGATTCCTTGCCCGAACTGATGACCCGGCGCGCCATCAGCGTGCGCAATCCCAACGGTGAGCTTCCAAAGCATGCAGAATCACCGGATCCATCTGCGTGATGTCTCCTGCGCCGACGGTGAAGATGACATCGCCATGATGGGCACGCATCACCATCATCTGGGCTGCGGTGCGCATGTCGTCGACGCCGCGGATCCAATCATCGGCGGGCTCATGTTCAAGCTTCACGGCCTCGTTGACGATCGTGTCGGGGCTGACGGTCGGGAAATCCTCCTGCTTTTCACGAGCCGGGAAGATGCCGGTGACGATCACATCATCGGCCTTGGCCAACGCCTCGGCGAATTCACGGGCGAAAAACATGGTACGAGAGAACAGATGCGGCTGGAAGATCACATGGATTCCGGCTTCCGGATAGCGACGGCGGGCGGCATCCAACAACGCCGCGATCTCGGTAGGATGATGTGCGTAATCGTCGATGACGGTCACTTGGTTGACGCTGCCTCGAATCTGGAAACGCCGTGCGGCGCCCAGGAATGACGTCGCCGCGGCTGCGGCACGCTCCACGTCGACGCCAAGCATCACCGCAGCAAGCAGGGCCGCCGTGGCGTTCCTTGCATTATGAATGCCGGGAACGGTGAGGGTGACCGGAACGCGGCGTTCCTCGACATCGACCAGTCCGGCCGGCAGGTGCAGGATGAAATGCTCGGTACCGCTTTGCGCGCTTTCGCTCTCCGATTCAATACGTACGTGAGCGGCGCCGTTCAGATCGCCGAGATCCTCGGATGGCTGAGTGGAATACACCACGACATGCCGTGCCACCTCCGTCTTGAGCGCACGCAGTACAGCCAATGCGCCATCATCGTCGCCGCACATGATCACGGCCTTGCCCGCACGCCCCGCATGTTCCACGAACGCCGCACGATACTTGGCCTCCGTGCCGTAATGGTCGAGATGATCGGCCTCCGCATTGGTGATGATGGCGATTTCAGGATGGTATTTGGCGAAGCTGCCGTCGGATTCGTCGGCTTCCGCTACGAGCACGCTGCCTTTACCGGCATGGCCACCGTCGAGGGTCGCACCATCCTTGCCCTGAATGGAACCGCCGATGGCATAGCTCGGATCCGCCAACTCGCCTTCGCCTGCGTTGACGAGGATGTGGGCGAGCATGGAACTGGTGGTCGTCTTTCCGTGGGCGCCCGCAACGGTCACGGCGCGCTTCGATTGCATGAGCAACGCAAGGATGTCGCTGCGGTGCACGATGCGTTCGCCGGCCTCGTAGGCCGCCACGATCTCCGGATTATCGGGCTTGATGGCGCTGGAAAACACCACCGTGCGCGCACCCTCGACGTTTTCGGCCCGCTGCCCGAATTCCACGGCAATGCCAAGCCCTTGCAGTCGCTCGGTTTTGGCGCTCGGCTCGCGGTCGGAGCCGTCCACGTGCACGCCCTGCTCATGCAGCATCTCGGCAAGCACGCTCATACCGGCTCCGCCGATGCCGATGAAGTGGGTTTTCCCAAGATCATCCACGCCCTCTCCGGGGCCGAAGGACGCATGGGTTGGATCAAGAATAATGGTACCGGCATCACGCTGGTTGTCAGACACGACTGCTCCTCTTATGCATGTTTTCAAGCTCATTCCATTATGGTCGGACCTCAGGCCAACATGCCCTCGTCCGGTTGGCCGGTCACGCCGTTTGCCGCCCGATGAGCGCCAGCACTCGCTCGGCCATGACCTCGGCCGCATCACGAATGCCATAGTTCCAAGCGTTGCGACCATATTCGGCAAGCGTTTCGGAATCGGCGAGCAGTTGCGGCACATGACGCCTGACCCAATCCACGTTGAATTCACCATCGGCGACCATCAGTCCCCCATGCGCATCCACCACCGGCTGCGCGTTGAAGCGTTGCTCACCATTGCCAATCGGCAGCGGCACATAGATGGCAGGCAGACCCAAAGCCGTCAATTCCGAAACGGTGCCCGCACCGGAACGGCAGATAACCAGATCGGCGCAGGCAAACGCCAGATCGATCCGTTCCAGATACTCGGCGACACGATAGTCACCCTCGCCAACATGATCGGCTCCGAGCTCGCCAAGCACATGCTCCCCCGCGTTCACCGATACCAGGGAGCGCACTTCTTCGCTTTTGCCTTTTCCGGTCAGGTGAATCACCTGCGCATGCCGCAGTAGTTCCTTGGCCGAACCGGCCACCGCACGATTCACGTTCACCGCACCCAAGGAGCCGCCGGTCACCACGACCAGCGGACGTTCCGGATCGATGCCAAGCTGTGCGGCCGCCTCACGCCTGACTGCGACACGATCATGTCCAAGATCCGAAGCGAGCCGTGCGATGGCCGGACGCAACGGCAGTCCCACACGCTCGACGGACACGCCCCTGCGGGGCTTCAGACCGGTATCCGCGTAAGCGGAACCGATCATATCGGCCCACCGTGCGCCCAGTCTGTTGGCCATACCGGCACGCGCATTCTGCTCGTGCATGGCGATCGGAATGCCCATGTTGTGTGCGGCGGCATATACCGGAGCCGATGTGTAGCCGCCGAAGCCCACCACGACCTGGGCTTCATGACGGGTGAGGATGTCACGCACCTTTGCGGTCTCACGCCTCCACTGGGCGGGGAATTTCAATGCGGCCATATTGGGCTTGCGCGGAAACGGCACTTTCTCGATCGTTTCCAGCTGGAAACCGGCCTGCGGCACCAGATTATGCTCAAGTCCGACTGCAGTGCCCACGACCGCGATATCCGCATCAGGTTCCAGGGAACGAATCACCTGGGCCACGGCGAGAAGTGGATTGACATGGCCGGCGGTGCCGCCGCCAGCCAGAACGATATGCTTCCGAGTGCTCATAGTGTATGAGCTTAGCCCACGGCACGGCGCTTGACAGCACGGCTCACCCATCGACATGCAGATGATTACAGTATCTACGTTTTGCCGTTCAGGCCTTGGCCGTCTCCGCCTTGATCTGCGGCTGTTCCTTCATCATGCTGACGGCAATGCCCGCGGCACCCAGACACATGATCAGCGACGAACCACCCGCCGAGACAAACGGCATGGGCACGCCCATGACGGGGAACAGACCGATCACGACACCGATGTTGACGATGGCCTGCCCTACGATCCACACGGTGATGCATGCCAGCACCATCGTCACGTACCGGTTCCGTGCCTGCAGTGCCACCACAAGCATGCACCAGCCAAGCACCACGAACAGGAGTATGACCATCGAAGCCCCTATGAACCCTGTCTCCTCACCGATGATGGCGAAAATAAAATCGTTATGCGCCTCGGGCAGATAACCCCATTTCTCTCCGGAATTGCCGATGCCCACCCCGAGAAGACCGCCCGATGCGATGGCATATTTGCCATGCACCGCCTGATAGCACACGCCTTGCAGGTCGGAGGCCGAACACGTCTGGTATGTAGCCAGGATGCGCCCCATTCGGTTCGGACTGCTCAACACGAGTCCACCGACGAGCAGCACGCCCGAGGCGCCGATCAAGGCCAGCCATTTGCCGGGAAAATCCCCGAGAATCAATGCGACCGCACCGATGGCAAGCAAAATCATGCAGGTGCCGAGATCCTTGCCGGACATTACCAGCCCCAAGCTCAACAGATATCCTAGGCCCAGCTTCCCATACGCCTTGAGGAAACCCTCCTTACGAAGCCGTTTACGTGCGCGAATCAGCTCGCAGGGCATCCAGACGCATAATGCCAGCTTGACGATTTCCGCAGGCTGTATGGTGAACACGTTCTTGATGCCGATCCAACCCTTGTTGCCGTTGACCTCCACGCCGAGCGGGGTGAGCGTCAACGCCTGCAGCATCATCGCCCCGCACAGCATGATGAAGCTGATCTTGCGATACACCGAGGCGGGAACCATCATCGTCAGCAGGGCGACGGCAAACCCGACCACGCAGAATCCGCCCTGCTTCAGGGCCTGAGCCCATGGTGACAAGCCGTTGGCAATCATGTTCACCGACGAACTCGAGAACACCATGATTACGCCGAACAACGTGAGGATGATCACCGACAGCCGGAATCCATGGAAACACCATAGAGGGTTGAACAGGCTCCGCACCCCGACGAATGCGTGAAAATCCTCAGGCCGTCGCGCCGTCTTATCCTCATTGCGGGATGTGGATCGTGCGGTTCGGGCAACGGCATCGGTCGCCGATGATGATACGATACGGCTCGCTTTAGGCTTCGCCATGCTCGCTCACCCATCGTCGTGCCTCGTCTGCGAACTGATTACCGCGATCGGCATACGATACGAACTGGTCCATGGATGCGCAAGCCGGAGCCATAAGCACCACATCGCCCGATTCGGCATATGCGCCGGCCGCGTTCACGGCCCTGGCCATGACGGTGGACTTATCCGCCGGATCGATGACGGTCAATGGAATCTGCGGGGCGCTGGCCTTGAAGGCGTCAAGCATCGGCTGCTGGTCCTCGCCGATGATGACGGCCGCCTTGATGGTGTGCGCCTGATCGGCTACAAGCCGTTCGAAACGGCTTCCCTTGGCAAGACCACCGGCGATCCACACCACGGACTTGTCGGCGAAACTGTTCAGCGAGGCCTTGGCCGCATGCGCATTCGTAGCTTTGGAATCATCGACGAAACGAATGATGCCGCCATCGGACTCGTGGGCCGTGGCGACGGTCTGAATCCGATGGCCACCCGGCGTGAACCGCTGCAACGCGGCGATGGCCGTGCCTTTGTCGACGCCCAATCCCAATGCCAGCGCCAGCGCGGTCAGCGCGTCCGCAAGCAGATGCGGATATACCGTGCCATCCGGCTCGGTCAGATGCGTGAAGTCGGCGATTTTGGCCACTTTCATGGGCTGGTCCGGTTCGCCGCCGGCAACGCCGCTCATATCGACGATCCAACCGTCGACGATGCCGATCTGGCCCGCCTCCGGCTCATGCAACGTAAATCCGATACGGCGGCAACCCTCCGCCGTTTCGGCCCGTTCGGCCAATTCGGTGACACGAATGTCGTCGGCATTGTAGACCAGTGCCTTGCTGGCACGATGGAACACCTTCGCCTTATCGGCCGCGTAGTTGTCAATGCCTCCATGCCAGTCAAGATGATCATCGGCGATGTTGGTGATGGCCGCACCATCCAATGCGAGCGAATCCGTGAAATGCAGTTGGAAGGAGCTCAATTCAACGCATAGCACGTCATTGGCGGGATCGACCGCGGCATGTGAGACCGCCTTGCCGATGTTACCGACGGCCGGTGCGGTGAGTCCGCAGGCGGTAAGCATCTCGGAAGTCATTTCCGTGGTGGAGGTCTTGCCATTGGTTCCGGTGATGCCGATCCAACGTGCAGGTTCGCCGGTGGAATCGGCGTTCACACGCAGTTGCCATGCCAGCTCCACCTCGCTCATCACGGGGATGCCACGGCGCTGCGCCTCAAGGATGAACGGCGTACGTGGATTGAACACCGGAGAGGTCATCACCAGATCCACGTCGTCCCAATCGATCTGGTCGAAGGAGTGCAGGTCGGCATCGGGCTGCTTTTCATCCACGCCGATGACCTTGCCAGCCCTTGGCTTCAGTACCTGCATCATGCTTCGGCCCGAAATACCCAGACCCGCCACGATCACGGTCTTACCGTTCACATCCATGTCAACCACCCTTATCCATTTTCCAACATGGCACATGCCGTATCGACGTATGCCATCTGCTATTCCCTAAAGACGTCTCAGCTCAGCCATAGACCGGAGCGCGTGACCCAGTCGCCGTAGAACAGCACCAGCGCGATGAGTACGAACAGCAACTCGATCATCCAGAAACGGACCACGACCTTGACTTCCGGCCACCCCTTCAACTCGAAATGGTGATGAATCGGCGCCATCTTGAATACACGCTTATGCGTCATCTTGAAGTATCCGACCTGAATGACGTCGGACATGGCCTCAAGCACGAACAGACCGCCCATGACGACGGCAAGGACCTCGGTATGCGTGGCGACGGACAAGGCCGCGAACAAACCGCCGAGGGCCAGGGATCCGGTATCGCCCATGAAGATGGACGCGGGATTCGAGTTGTACCACAGGAAGCCGAGACAGGCCACGGCCGCACAGGAGGCGATGATGGTCAGGTCAAGCGGATCGGAAACCGCATAGGTGAAGCCTTCATGCCCGGAACCCTTCAGATGGTAGAACTCCCAGAAGGCCACGACCGCGTAACCGACGAAGGCGATCATCGACGAGCCGGCGGCCAGACCGTCCAGACCATCCGTCAGATTGACGGCGTTCGTCCATGCGGTCATGAGGAAGTTCACCCAAATCACGAACAGCACGATGGCCACCACACGACCGGCGAACTCAAAGCTGAAAAACGGGCTTTCGATGAAGCTGACGCCCGCCTGCGCGCTCGGGAAGCCGGACTTGGTGGGCAGAATCAGCGCAAGCACCGCGTAGACGGTGGCAAGAATGAACTGGCCGATGAACTTGCCCCGCACGGTCAGGCCCTCGCTCTGCTGCTTACTCACCTTGGCGAAGTCATCGATGAATCCGAGCATGCCCATCGACAGCATGGCGAACAGCACCAACACCGCCGACCAGGACGGCATCTCGTTCTGATGAAGGAAGCGGTACAACGCCGACGCGCCCCATCCCAACACGATGGCCAGGTTGATGACCACACCGCCCAATGTCGGCGTGCCGCGCTTGACCAGATGCGACTGCGGTCCGTCCTGACGAATGTACTGTCCGTAATTGAGCTTATGCACTAGGCGTATCAGCAGCGGGGTGCCCACAATCGTCACGACCAGTGACACCAAGATTCCAATGATGAGCGAAATCACCTGATGCTCTCCGTTCCAGTCAAGTAGCCGATGGCTAATACCAGTTTCTGCATATCGTTCTATTCCGCGGCGAATGGCTGCCAACGTTCCGCCAGAGCGCTCAGCCCCGAGGCGTGAGATCCCTTGAGCAACACCACTGTACCCGCATGCTCGGTCGCCAGCCGGGACACCAGTGCGTCCGCCTGATCGATGTCATGGGCCCAATCCACCGCACAACGCACATCACCGACCTGCTTTCCACCCTGCGCCATGGCTTCGGCCAAGGCGTCAAGCGCATCGTCACCACGGCTGCCGACGGCGATCAGCGCGTCGACGCCGCCTTGCACGGCATATGATCCCACCTGCTCGTGCAACGCACGCTCATCGGGACCGAGCTCAAGCATGGCACCCAGCACCGCAATGCGGAACGGCTGTCGCTCATCGTTGGCATGCCAGCGAATCAGACCATCCAAGCCGGCTTTCATGGAATCAGGATTGGCGTTGAAGGAGTCATCGATCAGCGTGAACCTCGCCTCCGGCTTGACAATGGCGGACACGGCCATGCGGTGCGGGCTGATGCGCTTGACATCCGCCAATCCAGCGGCGATCCTGTCCAGAGACATGCCCAGCCTATGCGCCACGGTGGCGGCGGCAAGAGCATTCATCACATTATGCATTCCGCAAATCCCCAGATTGACCTTGGCGCACTCGCCCTCGGTATCCCTGAGTTCGAAAGACGGGTGATCAAGCTCATCACAACGTACGTTCTCGGCGGCGACCATGCGATCGGGAGTCCGCCGCTGCGGCAGACCGAACCACAGCACCTCACCCGGAGCGATGCCACTCATGGCCGCGACATGCTCGTCATTGGCATTCAAAACGGTCACGCCGCCCGGCACCAAGCCCTTGACGATTTCGGATTTCGCCTGCGCAATGCGCTCCGCCGAGCCGAATTCCCCCAGATGCGCCACGCCGACCTTCAGCACCACGGCAATGTCCGGCGGCACCAGACTCGTAAGATTGGCAATCTCGCCCACATGGTTGGCACCCATCTCCGCCACGAGAAAACGCGTGCCCGCATTGACCTTCAACGCAGTCAACGGCAAACCGATCTCATTGTTGAACGAACCGACCGGAGCCACCGTCTCACCCATGGCCGACAGCAACGATGCCATCAGATCCTTGGTGGTGGTCTTGCCCACGGAACCGGTGATGCCGATCACGGTAAACGGCGAACCTATCGCACGACGGCGTTCCAGATTATGCTTAGCCAACTCACCCAGCGCGCGAACCGTATCGTCAACCACAATCTGCGGCACGCCCGCATCGGCCACCTCATGATCGACCAACGCTGCAACGGCCCCCTGTGCACCGACCTTCGATACGAAGTCGTGACCATCCACGCGCTCGCCGGCGATGGCCACGAACACCGAGCCTTCACGGACCTGACGGGAATCGCTGCATGCGCTGGTCGCCATGGCCCCGTTCGACGCGATCCCCTCCGCTGCCACCAGCCGTCCATGGACGGCCTGCTCGATTTCGGCAAGGCCCATCGGCATCATGGTCGGGTTGCTGTTCACTGGTTCGTCTCCTCTTATTCGTTCCGATTTCGTTCGGTTGTGGTCAGTTCAGGTCCCTTGACACGCGTAGCGCGCTCTTGATGTTCGCTTTACGTACGCCGGCCGCCAGAACCATGGCGATCGACAGCGACAACGCCCTGCCATCGACCTGCTCGTATGCCATCGCGGCCTGCGATGCCAACAGATCGGACTCCTGCGTACGCGCGGCCACATGCGTCTGCTTGCCGATCGCACCGCCGAAGCCCGCCACGTCCCGCGACAGTTGCGCTTCGCTGATTCTGGCATCATCGACACCAAGTACGTCGATGCTGACCGACTGCAACGCCTGCTTACGCAACGTCCGCTCGTCCAACGCGAGAATCACTGCGGCGGCACCGTCTTCGGCGCATACCGCCAAGGTACGCTGCACATCCAAGATGGACAACGGATAGTGCAAATCGAGGAATCGTTCCAGGGATTGCGAGTTGGCGGCGCTGATCACGCCCACGGGGTTGCCGAGCATATGCAGGAAATCGGCGAGATCCTTCACATCGGCCTCGACCGACTCCCTATCGTTGCCTATGATGGCGAATACGGCCAGGACATCGGACGGCGCCCCCGCGATATCACAGGCCAGTTTACCCAATTGCTGAGCCGTCGGTTCGGCGTAGATCAGGGGAATCTGAAGATCTTGAATCTCACCGCGCATCGCATGCGGCACGATTGCACCGTATGCCCCCAGTTGCTGCGCCTGCACCAGCTGCCGAACGTCAACATCGGCACCCGGCACGAACAACGCGCCGGGACGTATCGAGTCGATATCGTCCGCAAGCGAGGTCACCGTCACTGCGGAGGCGAATGACGGGTCAAGGTCAAAACCGTATTGGCTGGCAAGATGCCCCAAAGTCATTCGCCGGTTCATGGATTCGCTTACCGCGCTCATTGCTGACGTCTCCCTGCCTTTCTTCGGCCGCCAATCACCAATTCACTGCAATAGCATCAGTGCGCGGACTGGAGGCCGGCACCTCATATTTCTGCATAAGGAATTCACCGATTTCCGCGGTCAGCGGGCCGGCGGTCAGGCCGCCGAAGCTTCCCTGCGGGTCCTTGAGCACCACTGTAATCACGTACCGTGGATTATCGGCGGGAATGATCGCGGAATAATCGCTGATGATCGACGACAACCTGCCGTCGGAACCGGCGACTTCGGCCGTACCCGACTTGGCCGCCATACGATATCCGTCGACCTTCACGAACGAGGAGTAGTGATCGGCCGCGGATTCCATGGCGTTCATCATCTGAGACGCCACTTGTTCGTCAAGCACGCGGGTGGCCTCCCCTTTCGCCTGCTTTTCCTGTGTATGCCCTTCGGCATCCGAAACCGACTTGATGATGCGCTGCGGTTTCTTCACTCCCTTGTTTGCGATCACCGCCACGGCATTCGTGATCTGCATGACGTTCACCGTATAGCCTTGGCCGAACAGCACCGTGTTGCGCGTTCGTTGATCCCATTCGTTCGCCGGATGCAGCACGCCGGACGACTCGCCGGGCAAACCCAGACCGGTATCCTGACCGATGCCGAATTTGCTGATGAACTCGTAGCGCTGCTCATTGCTCATCTTGTCACCGGCCATGACCATGCCCACGTTGGATGATTGTTCGAGAATGCCTGCGAGGGTCCAATGCTCGGCGCCATGCGTAGTGGCATCCTTGTAGGTCTGACCGTCCACCGTGTAGTTGTCGGGAACGGTGAACTTATCGGTCATCTGATGCAACCCGAGCTGCAGCATGCCCGACATGGCGAACACCTTGCCGATCGACCCCGGTTCAAAGGTCTCGCTGACGGCCCTCGACACACCGAGCTTGGCCTGATCACCGCCTGCCTGAACCTCATCGCTGTCGGCAAGCGCCAGGATATCGCCGGTCTCGATGTCCTGAACCATGGCGACTCCCCAAGCGGACTGATATTTCTCCCGGCCCTCCTTGAGCACCTTTTCGACGTACCACTGCACGTCATGGTCGATGGTGAGGGTGATGTCCGAACCATTGACGGCATCCTGGGATTCGGTCATGGTCCCCGGAATCTCGACACCGCTGTTGCCCCGCTGGTAGACCTGGTAACCATCCTTGCCGGTGAGCGTCTTGTTTTCCATCTGTTCGATGCCGGCCACACCCTCGCCGTCATCGTTGACCCCACCCAGTAACGCGCCCATCAGGGTGCCGTTGGAATAGATGCGCTCGTTGCTCAGCTCGGCATAGACGATACCGCCCAGATTCAGTTTGCTGATCTTACGCTTGACCGCAGGCGTCACGTCCTTTTTCAATACGGCATACTGGCCGGTTCCCGACAATTGGGCTCCGAGTTCGGTCGCGTCCATGCCGAGCACCGGCGCCAGCAGACGTGCCACGGCGGCTGCACCCGTGGCGCCGACCGGTTTGCCATCGATCTGATGGCAGTTGTCACCGGTCTGTTTCGTGCAGGTGGTCGGTATGAAGGCCTGCGCCTCCTCGGGATTTCCGATAATGGTGTAGCGTTCCACGCTCTGCGCCAGAATCGACCCGTTGGTGTCAAGGATCTTGCCACGCCGAGCCTTCAGCGTCACCGTGATGGTGCGGCTTTGCGCGGCGGCCTGTGCCATGTCCTTGCCGTTGACCAATTGCACATTGGTCAGCTGGATCAGGCATGCGCAGGCCAAAACCGCCAATATGACGCCGATGGCCATGGTCTTCGTCAACAGGTTCCTGTGGAATATCGCGTAGACGCGTCTGACGAACTTCACTGAGCGTCGTCCCCGCTCGCCTTGTATCCGTTGAGGTCGATGGTCAATGCCCCTTTCTGCGGCACCATGCCCATCTGCTCCGCCTTGTCCGGCAGGGATGCTTCAAGCTCGTCGAGCTTGGCCTGGTCGTCTTCGACGTCTTGGGAGAGGCGAGTGATGTTCGTTTCAATCTGATTGGCTTCAAAGGAGTTCTGCACCATCTGGGTGCGCAATGTCAATGATCCCAGCAGGCATACCACCAGGAACACCACGGCGACGACCAGATGTAGCAACGGGGTTCTGCGCGTGCGCGTCCAGGTGAGGAGTTGTTCGAAACCGCGCCTGACGCGCGATTCATCCGTACGATTCCCCTTGATGACGTGCAATTCGGGACGGGTGGTGCCCGCGATCTCGCTTTTGTTCCTGCGACCTGCAGGCGCTGCATTCGATGAGATGGTACGTGGTGCCTCCATATCAGCCCCTCCTTCCTTGTCTTGTCATGGTGCGGTAATCGTTACCCCGATCGAAGCGTTTGCGCCATCGATCGGGAATCGGTCTGATCAGTTCCACGGCCCTCAATCGGACGGATGCCGAACGCGGATTCATGGCAATCTCCGTTTCGTCGGCCTTGATGGCCCCTCGGGTCAGTTCCTTGAAGAATGGCTGCATATCGGGAGGAATCACCGGCATATCCGCTGGAACATCGGCCTTAAGCCCTTGGGCCATGAAGGTTTTCACCGTCTTGTCCTCCAACGAGTGGTACGACTCCACCACCAAGCGGCCTCCGACCGCAAGATGGTTGGCGATCTGCGGCAGGGTGCCGGCGAGTTTGTCCAGCTCGCCGTTGACTTCGATACGCAACGCTTGGAACACGCGCTTGGCTGGATTGCCGGCAGGTCGATGGGCCTGCGGCACCACTTCGTCGACAAGCCGATTGAGCTGCCCCGAAGTGGTCAACGGTTCCGTCTCACGTCTGCGCACGATCTCCCGTGCGATCTGCTTGGAAAAGCGCTCCTCGCCGTAGGTGCGGAAGATGCGTACCAGATCGGCGAACGAATATTCGGACAGGACCTGCCTGGCGGTCAGTGGTTGCGTCACGTCCATGCGCATGTCGAGCGGCGCGTCATGGGAATAGGAGAATCCGCGTTCCGTCTCGTCGATCTGCAGGCTGGAAAGGCCCAGATCCATGAACACCGCATCCACCACGTCGATGTTTCGATCTTCAAGCACATGCGCGAACTCGTCGAAGGCGGCATGCACCTGAATGAAACGTTCCGCCAGCCCTTCCTGTTCCATGCGCCTGGTGGCGAGTGCCAACGCCTCGACATCCCGGTCGATGCCGATCAGCCGAGCCTCGGGACTCGCCTTGAGGAACGCCGTGGAATGTCCCGCAAGGCCGAGCGTGCAATCCACTGCGACCGCTCCCGGCTTCGCCAATGCCGGTGCGACCAAATCCACGCATTCGCGTAGCAGTACTGGTTGATGAATCGTCGTCACATCTGTCATCAGAATTCCACCGCCGGTAATACGTCATCGGCAATATCGGAATATCCCTGTTCCTTGTCGGCCAGATATTCCTCCCATGCCTGCCTGTTCCAAATCTCCGCTCGGGTTCCCACGCCGATCACCACGATGTCGCTGCCGAGATTCGCGTAATCGCGAAGCATTTGCGGCACCAGAACGCGGCCCTGTTTGTCCGGATCCTGATCGACGGCGCCGGATAGGAACACACGCAGGTACTCACGCGCGGCCTTGTTGCCCATCGAAGTGCGCTGAATCTGCATGGCGATGCGACGGAATTCCATCTGCGGCAGCAGATAGACGCAGCGTTCCTGCCCTCGTGCCATCACCATGCCCGGACCGAGCTGGCTGCGGAATTTCGCAGGTAACGCCATGCGTCCTTTGGCGTCGATCTTGGGAGTGTAGGTCCCCAGCAACAGCGGAGGCAAATCGGCCATCATGTCGTGCATCGATGCGGAGGCATCGTTCGAGGCGGGCTCGGATTCAGCGTCGTGAACCATGGCCACACCTCCTTTTTTTCGACATTGGGTACACTCCACCCACAGCTGATTCACCACTTTACCCCACGAATCACCGCAATTCCCCACCAAAACACAAAAACTACACTCACCCGGATGTCTTTTCCCCGCAATTCGATTCATTCGTCCCCGCCCGAATTCATCAACCATTCATCGTCATTCGTTTCGGTCCCCACGTTTTCGTAGAAGCCTCGGAGTAGATTTGATTGCCTGAGTTTTTGCACGAAGGGATCACCACATGTCGAGTTATTCCGCCCAGCTGCATGAGGAGCAGCAGGCAGTCAGCCGCGCATACGACCGTCTGGACGCGCTTCGGGCACAGGTCCGCGCCCGTCTGGATACGGTGCGCGCAGCCGGTTCGCATGGCTCTCCGACCCAACGCACCGAGCGGGACTCCTTCGCCACCATGTATGAGGATCGCCTCACCCAGTTGCGCGCCGTCGAGGACCGACTGGTGTTCGGCAGATTGGATAACGCCAAGGGCGAACATCGATATATCGGCCGTTTGGGACTGTCCGACGAACGTCACGAGCCGATCCTGACGGATTGGCGCGCCGAAGCGGCCCGCCCGTTTTACGAAGCGACGCCTTCCAGCCATGGCGACATCGTCATGCGTCGTCACATCACCTTGAATTTCCGTGAGGTGGTCGGTGTGGAGGATGAGGTGCTCGACGTGCATTCCGACCAGGTCGGGCAGGCCTCTTCAGCCGGCACATTGACCGGCGAGGGCGCGTTGCTGGCCTCGCTCAACGCCAAACGAACCGGTAAGATGACCGATATCGTGGCCACCATCCAAGCGGAGCAGGACCGCATCATCCGCGCGGATCTCAATCAGGCCGTGGTGGTGCAGGGCGGCCCGGGCACAGGCAAGACCGCGGTGGCCCTGCACCGGGCCGCCTACCTGCTGTACACGCACAGACGCGCATTGGAACGTTCCGGCGTGCTGGTGATCGGCCCGAGTTCGACATTCCTGCATTACATCGATCAGGTACTCCCCTCGCTGGGCGAGACCGGTGTGGTCAGTCGCACCATCGCCGATCTCATTCCGGGAGTCATCGCCACGGGTCATGACGATCCACGAGCCGCCAAGCTCAAAGGCGAACGTCGCATGGCCAAGGCCATCGCCAACGCCGTGGCCGCACGCGAACGCATTCCGTCCGAACTACCGACGATCCGCATCAACGGATTCACCTGTCCCATGTTGCGCGTCGACTTGGAACAGGCCATCACCGACGCCAAAAGAACTCGCCAACCGCATAACAAGGCCCGCGAATCCTTCGTGCACAGCATGCTCATCGCCATGCGAAACCGTTACGTGGAACAACTCGACTACACCCCCGAGCAGGCGGAGCTCAATGATGTGATGCAGCAGCTTCGTATGAACGATGCGCTCCGGAAAACCCTGAACCTTGCCTGGCTGCCCATGACCGGCACCTGGCTGGTGGACCAGCTATTCGCCAAGCCCGATCAACTGCGGCGCTTCGCACCATGGCTCGAGGAACGCGACATCAGGACGCTGACCCGCCCCAAGGGGTCGCCCTTCACGATCAGCGACGTTCCTCTGCTCGATGAAGCCATGGAACTGCTCGGCCCAGACCCCAAGGCCGTGGCCAGGCAAAAGGCACTGGACGCCAAACGCGCCGAAGAAGAGCAGTTCGCCCAAGACACGCTCGCCCAAGCCGGCATCGGATCGGGCATCATCACTTCGCAAATGCTGGTCGACAACATCAACGGCATGGATGCGGAACTCACCGCCCAGCGCGCGGGAGCCGACCGTGAATGGACCTACGGGCATGTCGTCGTCGATGAGGCGCAGGAGCTCACCGCCATGGATTGGCGCATGCTGATCCGCCGCTGTCCATCCCGCTCCTTCACCATCGTGGGAGACGTCGCCCAGACTTCGGCCCTGGGCGGTACCCGTTCCTGGCGACGCATGATGGACCCGCTGTTCGGACCGCATAACTGGTCGCTCAACGAGCTGACCATCAACTACCGCAATCCGAAGGAAGTCTCGCAACTGGCCTGCGACTTCGCCTCGGCGGAAGGACTGTACATCTCCACCGTCAACGCCGTACGCGGCGTTGCGGATTCCGTCAGGCGCCTCACGCTCACCGACGAAAGCCTGCTCGCCGACGCAGTGGCGCATCAGGCCATCGATCTGGTGCGCGCCCATGTCGGCGCGGATGGTACCGGCCGTGTGGCCATCATCGCTCCCGATGCCCTGCTTGCCTCCCTTCGGGCCAGGGTCTACGCGGAACTGCGTCAGACCTTGGCTCCCAAGGAGTTCGAGCGCCTGAGCTCGCAGAGTTCCTGGGATGAACAGGTCACGATATGCTCCACACGGACCGTCAAGGGTCTGGAATATGACGCGGTCATGGTGGTGCAACCCGGCCGTATCGAAGAGGATGCCCCTTCACGCATCGTGGCGGCCTCCGATCTGTATGTCGCCATGACCAGGCCCACGCAACGACTGCTTATAGTGCGGACAAACGACGACGAAAAACTACTCACGCTATAAGGTGGTATCCATGCCTAAAGCATTGCTATTGGAAAACATTCATCCCGACGCCGCGCAATCGCTGCGTGAGCACGGTTTCGAAGTGGAGTGCCTCAAGGGCGCGCTGAGCGAGGATGAGCTCATCGAAGCACTTGAAGGAGTGGATCTGCTTGGTGTCCGTTCCAAGACCAACGTGACACGCAAGGTCATCGACGCCCGTCCGACGTTGACCGCCGTCGGCTGCTTCTGCATCGGCACCAATCAGGTCGACCTCGGATATGCCGGCAAACGCGGCATCGCCGTATTCAATGCGCCATATTCGAACACCCGCTCAGTGGTGGAACTGGTCATCGGGGACATCATCTGCCTGATGCGTCGCATCCCGGCGCATACCCACCATATGAAGCATGGCATGTGGGACAAATCCGCATCCGGCTCACATGAGGTACGCGGCAAGACGTTGGGCATCATCGGTTATGGCAATATCGGCTCCCAGCTTTCCGTCATCGCCGAGGCTCTCGGTATGCGTGTGGTGTTCTACGACATCGAAGAGAAGCTCGCCATGGGCAATGCCCATCGTTGCGGCACGCTCAATGAACTGCTGGAACAGTCCGACGTGGTCACCTTGCATGTCGATGGGCGCAAGTCGAACATCGGCTTTTTCGGTGACGACCAGTTTGCCCACATGAAGCAGGATGCAATTTTCATCAACCTGTCCCGCGGCTTCGTCGCCGACCTTGACTCGCTGAAACGGCATCTTGATTCCGGGCATCTTTCCGGCGCGGCCGTGGACGTATTCCCCGTCGAGCCCAAGAAGACCGGCGATGCGTTCACCACGCCGTTGGCCGATGAGGACAATATGATTCTGACGCCGCATATTGGCGGATCCACGCTGGAGGCCCAGAAATCAATCGGACACTTCGTGGCGCAACGGCTTGAGGATTATTGGTTCAAGGGTTCGACGATGCTGTCCGTCAACATGCCGCAGATCACACTGTCCGACATCCGCAGCACTTGCCGCATCGCACACCTGCATGCCAACCTTCCCGGTGTGCTTGCCCACGTGAATCGTGTTTTGGGCGAAGACAACATCAACATCGCCGCACAGTCGTTGGGCACCGAAGGCGAGCTTGGCTATGTGGTCACCGATGTGGCGCAGCGTCCGGATCAGAACGCATTGGATGCGCTGGCTGCCATCGAGGGTACGATTCGCATGCGCGTCATCAGTTGACGCCCTCCACCTCGCGCAAACGCATGCAAAAGGGGTTCTTCAACCTATGGTTGAAGAACCCCTTTTGCATGTATGACGCCAGTTCCGCCTATTTCATATCGCCCTTGAGTTCGTCAATGGCATGTTGGAAGTCTTCAAGATTCTCAAAATTTTGGTATACGCTCGCAAAACGCATGTAGGCCACCATATCCAGATCACGCAACGGCTTCAAAATGGCCTTGCCCACCTCATCGGACTTGACTTGTGCAAGTCCTCGTGACCGCAGGTCCTCCTCCACGCGTTGCCCGAGCATTTTCAAGTCGTCTTCATTAATCGGACGGCCCTGGCATGCTTTCCGTACGCCGGAAATTACCTTGTTGCGATCGAATTGTTCGACGTTTCCGGAACGCTTGACCACCAGCAGCATGGTGGTTTCCACCGTCGTGAAACGTTTAGCGCATTTCGGGCATTCGCGCCTGCGGCGAATGGAGTGACCGTCCTCGCTGATGCGGGTATCGACCACCTTCGTATCTGGGTTCTGGCAAAACGGGCAATGCATGGTCTCCACAATAGCCTGAACCATTGAATTAGCCCAAACCCCCTCACGAACTCTGACTCGGAACCAGCAACCGTTGCCCCGCCTGCAGAGATACGGAATCAAGATTATTGAGCCGGACAAGCGTATCGACGGTTTCATTCACATCGTCGCCCGCTGGAGTGATGCTCGAGGCATAGTCCCACAGCGTATCCCCGGGCTGCACCGTGTACACGACCACGGGAGTCGCACCGGTTGCGGATTCCGCCCGGGCCGGACGAATCACCCCATATAGGCACCACATCAGTCCGGCCAGCAACGCCACGGTAACGATACGGTCCGATAGGAATTTCCACCATTCCCGATGTGACTTCGTTCCCTTATGCGACTTCGCATGGAACACTGTCGAACCATTCGCCGCACGCATCGCCCGAGCCGTCGCCGACGCATCCCGCATACCGTTCATCGCAGCCACTCCTTTCGAACACTTGTTCTATCGAACATGTGTTCTACATTATGGCACATACGTTCGAAAAGCGCAACCACACATCGAACAGATGTTTGATTTTCGCGGCGTTTCGCGATATGCTGGTGATTGGATCGAAAGGAGCACACCGTGAGCACCGTCCCATTCACTCCCAAACAAGGTGAATCGCACCCTGATGCCAATGCGCTCACCGAGCGTCAGCGCAAGGTGCTGGACGCCATCAAAACGCATCTTGCCCAGCGTGGTTTCGCCCCTTCGTTTCGAGAGATCGGCGAGGCCGCAGGTCTGAAAAGTCCATCCTCGGTCAAGCACCAACTGCAGGTATTGGAGGAAAAAGGCTTTATCCGCATGAGCGCCAACAAGGGACGAGCCATCGAAGTCGTCGATCCCGAGGGGCCTGCCTCCGGCAACGGGGTCGCCGAAGTCATTCCGTTCCCCACCGGCGTGGATTCCAGCGAGTCCATCATGGCCTCCCACGATGTGCCACTGGTGGGGCGTATCGCCGCAGGCGTGCCGATTACCGCCGAACAACATATCGACGATGTCATGCGTCTGCCCGAACGGCTGACCGGAACCGGAAATCTGTTCATGTTGGAGGTGCATGGCGACTCCATGATCGACGCCGCGATCTGTGACGGCGATTTTGTGGTGGTGCGTGAGCAGCACACTGCGGAAAACGGTGATATCGTCGCCGCCCTGCTTGATGACGAGGCCACGGTCAAGACTTTCCGCAAAGACCATGGCCACGTGTGGCTTATCCCGCACAATCCGGCCTACTCACCCATTGACGGCACACATGCCGAAATCATGGGCAAAGTCGTCACCGTTCTTCGTAAGATCTGAGTCCATCATCCCCGACCATCCTGATACGGCAGTCGACTCACCCGCCGTATCAGGAGTGCATCTGCGGACGACTTGCGGAACTGTATCCTTCCGGTTCAAGCTGGAAGGTGGTATGGGGTATCGAAACAGGGAAATGTTCCCGCAGGCAGTCCTGGAGCTGTGAAAGGATTCGTGCCGAATCCTCCATGGTGAGGCCTTGCTCCACCACTACATGCGCCATGAGGATCGGCATGCCCGTTGACACGGTGCTGGCATGCAAGTCATGCACGGCGACCACATGGGGAACCTGCTCCAGATGCATGCGCACCTCATCGAGATCCAGCCCCTTCGGGGTCTCCTCCAGCAACACGCGTGCCGCGTTGCCTAGGAGTTTAAGCGCACGTGGAATCATCATCAACGCGATGATGCCGCCGGCTACGGCGTCGAAGCCCGTCCACCCGGTGCAGATGAGCACAATGGCCGAAACGATTACGGCCACGGAGCCCAAGGCATCGTTCATCACTTCGAGGAACGCGGCCTTCATGTTCATGTTGTCTTCGCTCTGCGAGGCGAGAATGAAGATGGATCCGACATTCGCCGCCAGGCCGAGAACACCCATGAACAGCAGCAGCCGCACATCCGAAATCTCATCGGCGGCGCCGCCGAACAGTCTCATGCCGGCCTCCACCAACGCATATATGCCGACCAGCAGCAGGATCAACGCGCCAACGGCGGCGGTGAGCACTTCAAGTCGAGCCCATCCCCAGGTTCGTTTGCTGTTAGGCTCCCGTTGCATGAGCATCGCGGTGATCGTGGAGGCCACCAACACCGACATGTCGGTGAGCATATGACCGGCATCCACCAGCAGGGCAAGCGATCCAGTGATGACGGCGCTGACGACTTCCGCCAAGAACACCGTTGCGGTGAGCCCTAGCGACAGCATGAGTCGTTTCTGGTGTTCCCCTCCCCCATTCGCCGTCATTTCATGTACATGCGCATGATCATGTGCCATATGGTGTCATTCCCATCGCTCGGTTCCATCGAGAGACGAACTGAAATCGCTTCTCAATACCATTTTCATTCGTGCTCAAACGCGGAAACCCCAGCCCGAAGGCTGGGGTTTCCTTTGTTTTCAAGTTGCACAATACCTATTTCGCAACTTGATGTCAAGACATACAGAACGCGGTACCATGTGTGCCGGTACGACGCCCGGAACGAAGACATACGAAGGTACGTCAAGTTTCGAGCAGCGCAACTGGCACTCCGTTACCGCGTTTGGTATCAGAAGCCGAACTGGGCGGCGGTTTCCTTCAACGTCTCTGCGGAACGCTTGAGGGCTGCGAGCTCGCGATCGGACACCGGGGTGTTGATGGCGGTGTTGACGCCGGAGCGGTTGAGCAGGGTCGGGACGGACATGCAGACATCGGAGATGCCGTGGAAATCCTCGAGCATGGAAGAGACGGGGAGGATGCGGTTGGAGTCGCGCATGACGGCTTCGATGATGTCGACGCCGGACATGCCGATGGCGTAGTTGGTTGCGCCCTTGCCGTTGATGATCTTGTAGGCGGCGTTCTTGACTTCCTGATGGATTTCTTCGCGCTTGTCGGCGTCGAGCGGATCGTGGCCCGGGAGCGGAGTCCAGTCGCACATCGGAACGCCGCCGATGGTGGCGGAAGCCCACAACGGGACTTCGGAATCACCATGTTCGCCGGCGATGTATGCGTGGACGTTCTTGACGTTGACGCCGGTCTGCTGGGCGATCAGGAAACGCAGACGTGCGGAATCGAGGTTGGTGCCGGAACCGAAGACCTGGTTCTTCGGCAGACCGGAAATCTTCTGGGCGACATGGGTGGCGATGTCGACCGGGTTGGTGATGAGCATGAAGATGGCGTTCGGGGCGACCTTCACGAGACCCGGAATGATGGCCTTGAGGATGTTGATGGTGGCACCGACGAGCTCGAGACGGGACTGGCCCGGCTTCTGGCGCGGACCTGCGGTGATGACAATCATGTCCGCGTCACGGCAGATTTCCGGATCGTCGCCGCCTGCGATGGACACGGTCGGATAGAAGCTGGAGCCGTGCTGCATGTCGAGCACTTCGGCCTCGACACGTTCCTTGGCGATGTCTTCGAGCACGATCTCACGGGCGACACCGCGCTGGGCGGCGGCGAAGGCGAGAGTGGAGCCGACTGCGCCGGCACCGATGATAGCGAGCTTTGTGGGCTTGATTGGTGAATCCACCATGTGCTTACCTCTCTTTGGCAACGAATGTCCCGTTGGTGACGGGCTTCATCTTCAATAACACTTTTACTGTATCCACACAGCATGACGTTTCAGGCTTGTGTAGCACGCCTTGACATGGCTGAAACGTGATTTGCGCCACACTTGATGTGAGCGCTCACAAACATGGCGGGCACTCACCCTGGATACATCGAAAGGCATTCAGGCAATGGCCTGTTCAACTATCCGCGCCGCCAGATGGTCATCGACCTCCGCCCGGAGCATCATGCCGTCGTCGCGATATTCGACGGCAAGCACCTTGCCGTATTCGCGGACGCGTGACACCAGCGATCCGGCGGAATATGGCAGCAACGCCTCCACATGCACGTTCGGGGTCGGCAGCATGGATTCGATTCCGGTGCGCAGTTCGTCCACGCCCTCGCCCGAATATGCGGAAACAACGTACGCGTCGGGCATCAGGGCCTCGATGCGTTCACGAACCGCTTCACCCATAAGATCTGATTTGTTGAACGCCACTATGGTCGGAATGGCTCCCACGCCATCGATATCGGCGAGCACGTCGTTCACCGCATCTATCTGCGAGAACGGGTCGGGATGGGAACCGTCGACCACATGCACGATCAGATCGGCTTCGGCGACCTCTTCCAGCGTGGACTTGAACGCTTCGATCAGTTGCGTGGGCAGACGGCGCACGAATCCGACGGTGTCGACGTATGCGTACAGACGACCGTCCTTCGCACGCGCACGACGCACCGCGGTATCAAGCGTGGCGAACAAGGCGTTCTCCACCAGCTCAGCGGAACCGGTCAGGCGGTTGATCAGCGATGATTTGCCGGCGTTGGTATAGCCGACCACGGCAACCGTCGGCAGTCCGAAACGTCGTCGGGAGCCACGCTTGACCTCACGTGCGGGGGCCATTTCGGCGATCTGACGACGCAGCTTGGCGATGCGACTGCGGATCACACGACGATCCATCTCGATTTTCGTCTCGCCCGGACCTCGCGAGCCGATGCCCGCATCGGCGCCCGCCGCACGGCCTCCGGCCTGACGGGACAACGATCCGCCCCAACCACGCAGTCGCGGCAGCATGTATTCAAGCTGAGCCAATTCAACCTGCGCCTTGCCCTCACGGGAGGTGGCATGTTGGGCGAAGATGTCGAGAATCACGGCGGTACGGTCGACCACCTTCACCTTGGTGGCGTCTTCGAGGGCTCGACGTTGGCTTGGCGGCAGATCGTCATCCACCACGATGGTGTCGGCATCCTCCTGCGCCACGATACCCGCCAGTTCGCGTGCCTTACCGGAACCGACATAGGTGGCCGCGTCCGGCTTGATACGATGCTGAAGCAACCCGTCGCACACCACGGCGCCCGCAGTCTCGGCGAGTGCGGCCAGCTCTCGCAATGATTCCTCGGCCGCGGCCTGGGTGGTTTCGCGGGAAGACCATACGCCGACGAGCACCACGCGCTCGAGTCGCACCTTACGGTATTCGACTTCGGTGACGTCCTGCTTCTCGCCGAGACCCGCCACATGCTTCAGCGCATTGCGGGATTCACGCTCCTGCCATTGTTCATCGTGGGATTCGTGGAAACGCTCCCCATCGCCGGTGTCGAGCAGCACTTCCGACTGGTCGGCGAGCACGCCGCCCATGGTGGGCTCGTCCGTTTTCTGCTCGATTTCGATCTCCTGGGTCAATGGCACCTCTCACGGTTAAACTATGATGCCTCCTATTATCATCATTGTGTAGAGACATGAACCGACGGCATTCGCGATAGGGCGGACATGGCCTCGGGACCGCATGGAACGGATGGGAAGTGGCATGACGAATACGAATATGGGCGGACATGGCGGCAAGGCGGAGCAGTACTTCGCTGCGGAACCGACGTCGGAGGACGTACGCAGAAGGCTGCACATCATGCTTCGCGACCATACGGCGGATGTGGAGGTCTCCAACGGCGTGTTTTCCGGCAATCGATTGGATCTTGGCACTTCCGTGCTGTTGAAGAGGGTGCCGGAGCCTGCGCAGGAGGGCACATTCCTTGATTTGGGCTGCGGCTGGGGGCCAATCGCATTGACGATGGCGTTCGAATCGCCGAAGGCCGACGTGTGGGCGCTGGACGTGAACGAACGTGCGTTGGAGTTGACAAAGCGCAATGCCGAGATCAATGGCATCGGCACCATTCATGCAGTTACGGCGGACGAGATTCCGCACGACCTCACCTTCGATCTGATCTGGTCGAATCCACCGATCCGCATTGGCAAGGAGGCCTTGCACGAGCTGCTGATGGCGTGGCTTCCGCGATTGAATGCGGGCGGTGCCGCATATCTGGTAGTGCAGAAGAATCTGGGCTCCGATTCGTTGATTCCGTGGCTTGCCACGCAACTTGGCGACGGATATGAAGTGAGCAAGTATGCGAGCGCCAAGGGCTTCCGCGTCATCGAGGTCATGAAGGCATGAAATTCGAATATCCTTCCCAACTGCCGGTTTCCGCGGCACGTGGCGATATTGCCGAAGCCGTCACGTCGAGTCAAGTGGTGATCGTCTCCGGTCAGACGGGTTCCGGTAAGACCACGCAGTTGCCGAAGATCCTGTTGGAATTGGGCCGTGGATCCCATGGACGGCAGATCGTGCATACGCAGCCGCGCAGGTTGGCCGCCCGTACCGTGGCCGAGCGCATCGCCTCCGAAATGGGTGTGCGTTTGGGCGACGAAGTCGGCTATCAGGTGCGGTTCACCGACGAGAGTTCGCCGAAGACGCGTCTTCGCGTGGTGACGGACGGCATTCTGCTGGCGCAGATTCAACGTGATCCGAAGCTGATGCAGTACGACACGATCGTGATTGATGAGGCGCATGAGCGCAGTCTCAACATCGACTTTCTGCTCGGCTATCTGACGGCGTTGCTGCCGAAGCGTCGCGATCTGAAGCTCATCATCACGTCGGCGACGATCGATTCGGTGAAGTTCCAGGAGCATTTCGAGCATGCTCTGCATACGAAGGTACCGGTCATTGAGGTGTCGGGCCGTACCTACCCCGTGCAGATCGTGTACGAGCCGCTTGGCACCGCGCCTGCGCTGATGCGCTCCGTGCCGGGTTTCGAAACCGGCGCGATGCCGGGCGACTCCGATTACGAGGCGTTGTCCGCCGCTCCGGACGCAAAGGATTCGGGCCGCGACGTGAATATCGACATGCCGACCGCCGTGGCACGTGCCTGCGCGGAGCTGGTGATTCATTCCAGCCATGACCGCGGGGCCCGAGATATTCTCGTATTCGCCTCCGGAGAGCGCGATATCCATGAGTTCGAGAACGCGCTCCGCCACCATTACGGTCCGCGCGCGGCGGATATGCGCAGGCCCGACGCAATCGAGATCGTACCGCTGTTTGCGCGACTTTCCTCCAAGGAGCAGCACAAAGTATTCGAACCGCACGAGCACCAGCGCATCGTAATCGCCACGAATGTGGCCGAAACGTCGTTGACCGTACCGGGCATCCGCTATGTGGTCGACCCGGGTACGGCCCGCATCTCCCGCTATTCGAAGACGGCGAAGGTGCAGCGGCTGGCCACCGGGGCCGCCCGCCCGGGCGGGGTGATGGCCTT
>OAUF01000026.1_pt1 | contig 149457 bp, 159 predicted proteins | sample 1495111 | NCBI WGS metagenome assembly OAUF01 (sample SAMEA2580002, study PRJEB22360) | human gut metagenome | reverse complement strand
CGCGCGGTTTTCTTGTTTCGTACGCTCCGCGAACGAAACTGACTAAAGTCATTAATAAAAACAGGATTCGCTTCACGAATGAATGAAGCGAATCCTGTTTTAGTAAACCGAACGGATTTTTGATAAATACTCTTTGATGCTAGAAATTCCTCCCTCATTAAATCTTTTGATAAATTCAGAACCAATAATAGCTCCATCCGCACCATTTGCTAAAATGCTGGCAATATCAGTTGAATTTTTAACTCCAAAACCAACAAAAACTGGCAGCTGCGTATTAGCTTTCAAATAAGGAACAATATCTACATAATCTTTAGGAAGTTGTATAAACTCACCTGTTTTTCCTTCCCCAGAAACCAAATAAACAAACTGAGAACTTTTGGCTAATTGATTGTTTATCGCTTCCTTATCCATATTTTTCGTAAATGTATGAACAAGACCAGAGAAGTTATCTTCAGGCAATTTTTTATCAACACACAAAATGGCATCATAACGCGTTTTGGAAAGCTGTCCTAATTTAAATTCTTCAACACCCTCATTATAAGTCATCAGGATCACTTTAAAGGTGTACCGTTCGCGTATCTCTTGCAGGACAGAATCAATTTCCTTGATACTCAGTGTTGAAAAAACTTTTTCTTGTGATTCTCTAACTATTGAACCATCAATATATGGATCAGAAACTGGAATACCAATTTCAACGTACCCTATTTGAAATTCTTCGACAATATCTAAGATCTCAAAAAATTTTTCTCTTGTTGGATAGTTGATAGTCAAATACAGAACTAGATTTTTCATTAAGCACCTCCAAGTAATTGTAAAATCCAACCTAAAATGGGACCGTATACGGTATAATCTGTTTCACTTAGGATTCGCATAATAGGAGCATAGCTTCCAACCATTGGAAGCAATAATGCTTGACCAAAAATCAATAGAAAACCATTTGTCAATGATCCCAATATTGCTCCTCTACGCCCACCATGTGCATTACCGAAAATAGCAGTAGCAGCTCCAGTGAAGAAAGTCGGAATTAATGCTGGAAAAACAACAACTGGATAATTTAACGCACCAAGAATCAGCATACCTGCTAAACCAGCGACTAAACTACATAGGAAACCGACGATCACTGAAGTAGGATAATTTGGAAATAGTAACGGGATATCCAAACCAGGTTTCGAATTAGGAATAATTTTATTTGCAATCCCATGAAATGCTGGTATGATCTCTGACAGCATCATGCGCACGCCGGTGATAATTACTGTGATCCACATTCCGAACTCAACACCTCGTAATAGTGAAAAGACGATAATATCCTGACCACTAGTAATATTCTCCATTGTCCAACTAGGTGTCGCAAAAAGACTCACTAGTAAAAATAGAACAGTCATCACCAAAGTCAATGCGATCGTCATTTCTCTAAGAAAATTCAATTTCTTAGGAATCTCCATATTCTCAAGATCATGTTCTTTATTTCCAAATACTTTTGCTAACAGTGTCGCTACCAATAATCCCGAAGAACTGGAGTGTGCTAAAGTAAATCCTTCGCCTCCTTTAACTCCTTTTATGCATACTGCTACATAAGCACAACTAAGCGTCATATATAGCCCTAACATAATGGAACCCACCGTAACAATCCCTGTAAAGGGCAATGTTGTATTGAACTTTAGTAATGCAGCGATCAATCCTGCGAAGAAAAATGAAACATGCGCCGATAAATGAACATATTTAAAGCGGGTAAAACGTGCTAACAACAAATTAATTAAAAAACCAAAAGCAAAAATCAACGCCATTTCTGTTCCAATATCTGCAAAGCTTTCAGCCTGAGCAGCTCCAATATCTGAAGAAAATGCCTTCATATCAAATATTTTAGAGATCATTTGTTGAAGCGGCAATAAAGCTCCACCTAATGTTTGACCACCAACATTGATCATAGTAAAACCAATCATTGTTTTAAGTGTACTAGGCAAAATTTGATCCCAGCTTTTCTTTTGAGCAACCATCCCAACAACGACTACCATTCCAATAATAAATACTGCCTGGCTCAGTACATTATTTACAATATATAAAAAGATTGCCATGTTTTTGCCTCCTATTCATTGATTGTCTTTAATAGTTGTTCTTTCAAATATTCTTTATCCATCATATTGTCAATCCGAATAATCTTAGCTGATGAATCACGCAGTGTATCGGCAAAATCTGATGTTGTGATTAAAATGTCAAAACTATTTGGATCAACAGAACCAATATCCGCCGCATCAACAGTTGCTTCAATGTGCTCATCATCCAAAATTTGTTGTGTGAATAATCGCATCATCATGCTGCTACCAACCCCTGCACCGCAAACCGTTACAATTTTTAACATGATTCATTTCCTCCTTTTACCATTGCTAATATTTCCGAAGCATTTGTGGCCTTCAAAAAATTTTCTACATTTTGTTCATGAGAAAGTATTTCTACTAATTCGGCTAATGCCTTTAAATGGGTTTGATGATCCACCGCACATAACCCGATAACAATATTTACCGGATCATTCTTAGGATGACCGAATACAACGGGTTCTTCTAAAGTAACAATGCTGAAACCAATAGCCAAAGCACCTTCTTCAGGGCGTGCATGTGGCATAGCGATTCCAGGTGCAATCACAATATAAGTTCCATTAATCTCAACATTCCTAATCATCCCCTCAATATAATTCGCTGAAGCTAGACCTTTATTTACTAATAGTTCCCCACTACGTTTAACGGCTTCATCACGATTTTCAGCATGATAGTGAAGATCAATTAAATCTTCTGATAATATTTCCTTAAGCATAGGCTGATACTCCCTTTTTAAATTTTCACTCGATCTAATATTCAAATACTCTTTAAATTCTTCTGTTAAGTTGTGAATTTGCTGCGTAGATAACTTCACATACTTATTTACCATTCGCAACAAGTCATCTACATTAATTTCATGGAAAACTGGTTTAATGAATTCACTAATAATTTGAATGTCTTCTTCTGATAAATATGGATTTACTTGAACAAACGGTACTCGCTTTAAATCTAAGGGTATTGTAGTGATTACTAAATCTACTTTATGCTCTGCTATCCAACGAACACCTTCTCTAGCTCCAAAGGTTCCGATAACATCTACACTAAAAATACTTTTTATTTTACTTTTTAAAATTTCAGAAGTGCTAATTCCTGCATTGCATATAATAACAACTTTTGCTTTATGGGGAACATAAAACTTACTTCGTTCCACTGAAGCTGCAAAGAAAAGTGTGAAAAAACTTGTTTCATGATCAGTAAATTCAATCTCAAGCATTCTTTCAATCACCGAAATTTGTTTCTGAACAATCAAATGCAACTCACGATAATGCTCTAAAACATGCTCATACATAGGGTTTTCCAACGTCTCATTCGCTAAAGCTCGTTTATATGCTGGTCGTAAATGATTGATTAATCCTTCATATAGCTTTTTGTCCCCTTTAAAATCCAATTCTGGAAGTTGCATATTCACCGCTGAAATAAATCTTTCAATAACTAAGTTAAAAGTTACCCATTTATCTGAAAGTAATTCTTGGTATTTAGTAATAGACGCCTCAGATATTTTATTTGCCAAGTATAATTGTTCCGCCAAGTTAATTGACTGTCTGAATAATTCAGTCAATTCTCTACACCGCTCATGTAGAGCTTTTTCCTCTTTGCTCAAAATATCCTCTTTATTTGAAGCAGCAAGTGTCTTTCCTAATGCGCTCCTTTTTTTAGTGATCCAAAAGTGCAATATTACCTTTTGGAAGGATTCATCACTCAATTGAATCCCCAACTGCCCACAGATTTTTTCAATGAATGACTCGATTTCTGCTAATAACGGCTGTTCCATTTCATAATGCTCCGTCTCAAATAATAATGGGTCCTGTTCAAGTGTAGCGGCTAATAAATTACGAATATCTATTTCATCTCCGATCACTCGATAACCGCGAAATGGTAAAGATTCTAGCGTAATTTTATTTTTCTGTAGAATTTTGCGCACTTCTTGCAGATCACTCAATAAAGTATTTTTTGAAACTAGTGTTTTTCGTAATAGCTCTTCTGAACTGAAATAATCAGGTAACAATAAAATTGTCTCTAATAGACGAACTCTTCTGATGCTTTTATCACCACTAATAAAATCACTATTTTTGAGCAATAATTTTTCAATCTCTACAGGATTATCAACGCTATAATAGACACGCCCCTTTTCAATGGCGATTATCTCTTCAGAGGCCGCCATGAGTGTTTCATTCAGTTTTTTTATATCGTTGTAGATTGTTCGGGTACTCACTTGAAATCTTTTGGCCAAATAGGGGATTTCAAAAGTTTTTCCTTGTTTTGCCAGCAAAGAATATAAATTTGATAATCGATTATCCATAAGTATTCCTCCTAAATTTAGTATAAGGTATCACAAGCATCATGAAAAAGAACAGTTCACTTCAGAATTTTTGAAGCAAACTGTTCTGGAGTGAACTAAAAAAGCTTTTGACTCTCTTCACTTTTAATCATTTCGTTATCAAAGCATTAATTGCTTAAAAATGCTAAAATCAGATTATCCAATTAAATAAAAAGGAAGTGATTTTTTGGAAGAATATCGTGGCTTATTAGAAAAGACGATTTTACTGCAAGAAAAGCCGATCATGATGTCCTTATTGATTATGAGCGATGGTGAAAACAAGACGGAAGTTTTAATCAAAGATCGTTATCTATCCAGTTACGTTTTTCGTTTACCGGAAAATAAATATATGATCCACATTGAAGGCCGCCGCAATAAACGGAATCAACTTGTTGCCAAACATTTTGAGATTATGAATCCGGATGAATACATTAAAATCATCGGTGCACCTGAATAAGCAAAGCTACATTACTTAATTTACAGAAAGAATAGGAGCAATTCCCTTGTCAAAGAAAACTAAACTAGTTGCTGCGATCGTGATTGCGGCAGCTAGTTTCGCTGTGTACAGCGCAAAAGAACAGCTTCAACAACCAACATCGAATCCCCCACAAACAACACAAAAGCAAACTCAAGTTGTTCCGCCTCAGCAGGATTTGGCTCAGCTTAATTATGAAGGCACTCAGACAATCGAGATCAATCAAAATAATCCAACCTTTTCTAAAGAGGAGCTCTCGATCGAAAATGGACCATGGGAAAGATATGGCGACTTAGATCATTTAAATCGTGCAACAGATGCTGAGGCATTACTAAACAAGAAACTGATGCCAACGGAGAAACGCGGTGAAATCTCCAGTGTAACACCCACCGGTTGGCATAACAAAAAAATCAATGGTCAATACCTATTCAATCGGTCACATTTAATCGGTTATCAACTGACTGGACAAAATGCCAACTGGAAAAATTTGATTACCGGAACGCGCCAATTGAACAGCCCGGAAATGCTGCGTTTCGAGATGGATATCAAATACTATTTAGAAAAAAGCAACAAGAATTATATCCGCTATTCCGTCATTCCCGTTTTTCGCGGTGATGAACTTTTAGCCCGCGGCGTTCACATGATGGCTCAATCAATCGGTAGCGATGAGGTGCGCTTCAATGTTTATATTTTTAATGTACAAAATGGTGTATCTCTAAATTACGCAGACGGAACCAGTACCATAGAAGGAAAATCACAATCCTCAACATCAACAAGCGTCTCTACCGCTAAGGAATATGTCGATAAAAATGGAAAAGGCCTGATCAAAGGTTCGAAAAGTGGTGTCTATCACCTACCTGGCAGTAAATATTATGACAATACAACCAATCCACGAGCTTGGTTTAAAACCATCGAAGAAGCGAAAAAGGCAGGTTATCGCCCTGCAAAATAAATTTGCCAAAGTTCCGAACTTTTTCTTTACAGATATATTTCTTATGTTACAATAATATTACGAAATATAGACAAATTATTAGGAGTGATCACTTTGAAAAAACTTTTTTTTGCTTTATCGTTATTCATTCTCTTCCCCATTAGTGCAAATACCGAAACTGAAAGTACTACTGCAGCGGACAACACCCCAGCAGCTGCAACTGAGCAAACAACTCCCGCTGAAAATAGTGCAACGGTCGACTCTGAAAATGCTACAGAATCAACTTCGGCTAGTGCCACTGAAAACAGTGAGGTAAAAGATATTCAGCAAGCGAAAGATGATACGATTGACCAAATTGAAAAAGAAACGGGCGTAAAGAAAAGCAGTGATCCGATTGGCAGCGAGCACGATACTAATAAGATTCGTGAAATGTTAAAAGGTGAATCAATGAAAAGCATCATCTCATCTAGTGAAGTAGATGGTTACACCGATCAGCAGCTATTGAATGCCATGACACTTTGTGATCGAATTGGTACCGATACTTACGGGTTAGATGTTGGTGGCTATGCACGTATCCTGCAAGCTTTGTATAAGGATAAAAGCCTGTCTTGGGATAAAATCGAAAATATTATGAATTACAATCCGAGTAATTACACGAATGCTCTTGAAATGATCGATCAGATTGACAGTCTGCAAGCCTATTTAGCAGCATTGTATCCTAGCAATAGTTCTTTCATGCCGATTCGCCAAATGAGCAATCAGGAATTGACGAATGTCTTAAAATACATTTCACCAATCCAAGAAAAAATGATCGGTACTGAAGGCGACTTCTTCCCAGGTATCATCGCTTGGATCAGTCGATATGCAGAAAAAGATGATGTGCGTAATGGGGCAACCAGCTCTAGTACAACTGAAACATCAACGACAGAGAGTTCAACAACTACTTCAACAACGCAAAGTGCTGAAAACAACGCCCCAGCAAAAAACGATAACGACAAAAAAGACGATAAGGGCGGTTTCTTACCAAAAACTGGTGAAGAAAGAAGGACCTGGCTTACTGTAGCCGGTGTCATCATCTTGGTAATCATCGCGTTTATCATGATTCGCCGCAATCGTAAAAAATAATAAAAAATCAGTGAGCGAGAAATTCAACATTCTTCCGCTCACTGATTTTTTTAATTTTGTTTTTCCTGATACGCTTGCCAATCAGCTTCAAACTGTGCAATCCCATTCGTTGTTAATGGATGGCTCCATAACTTTGGAAACAGATTTCCAGGAATCGTCGCAATGTCTGAGCCTGCTAAGGCAGCCGCTTCAACGTGTCCAAGATTTCGAACGCTGGCTGCGATGATCTCCGTATCAAAATCATAATTATCAAAAATTTCTCTTAAATCACTCACTAGCTGAATGCCGTCAGAAGCAATATCATCTAACCGACCGATGAAAGGACTAACATAGGTAGCGCCTGCTTTGGCAGCTATCAATCCTTGAGCCGCTGAGAAGATCAGGGTAACGTTGGTTTTAATCCCTTCCTGCGAAATCGTGTGAACAGCCTTTAGTCCAGCTTCTGTCATTGGAATTTTTACAACAATGTTTTCTGCCCATTGATGGATTTCACATGCTTCGTTAATCATTCCTTCGCTATCCAACGAGGTAACTTCTGCGCTGACTGGTCCGCTGACAATTTTGCAAATTTCTTTGATGACCGTTTCGAAATCTTTCCCCTCTTTTGCAATGATCGTGGGATTCGTTGTGACACCGTCTACCAAGCCGAGCTGATTGATCCGTTCAATCTCTTCAATATTCGCTGTGTCTAGAAAAAACTTCATCTTATCCTCCTAATTAATTGTGTATTCCATCGCAACAGCACTTGAACTTTTACCGACATTTCTTCTTTACTTAAGTATACTCACTCAATCGAACTTCTTCAATCTTCGACTGTTGTGACAATTTTGTTAGTTCCAGATAGGTCCCTCGTCTGATTTTTGTATCTGAAAAACTTGATAAGCTAAATGTATCAAGTTTGAAAGGACGATCAATCAATTTATGATAAAAAAATTACTTGGAATTATTATAGGAATCTTCATTCTTTTATTTGGGGCGATGCTTTACTCAAAGAATTCTTCCAGCGAAGTTGCTGGTACCCTTGACCAGTTAAATCCTTTAGTTCCTAAAAGTGAGCTTTATGTGAAAACAACTAAACCTCACTCTGTCAATGATTATGGAACAGCCAGCTATGAACAACTCGCAGCGGACAAAAACGGAAAAACACGAACGATTCAATTTAATGGAATCTCCGAGTTAAAAATAAATCGCTACTTGAAATTGACCAATAAAGGCGCTCATGTTGAAACCTATGAAGAAGTGCGCCGTGATCAGGTTCCAGAAAAAGCATTAAAGGAAATTGATCCTCGATAAAAAACTGGGAAGGCATTTGCCATCCCAGTTTTTCTAATTTTTGTCAAATGCTTCCAGTGCTGCGGGCAAAGCATTGATCACTTCATTTCCTACTGCTGGTAAGCCAACCATAATTGCACTGATTATTTCTTCTCGTGATGCTCCTGCTTTTTTGGCAAGCATGACATGAAACGGCAATCCACTAGTTTTCCCTGTCGCTGCTAAAACTGCGAGATACGATAAATGCTGTGTTTTATCATCTAATACACTGATTTCGCCCCATGAATGGATCATTTCATTAAAAGCTTTTTGATATTCTGTTGCTTCTTTGGCAAATGTTTCAAAAGAATTACTTATTGTCATCTAGGCACACTCCTTTTTTATAAGTGTATCAAATTCTGATGCTCTTAGGTTAGGTCATCTCGTAATGCTTCGATTATATTTTCTTTTTTTATTTTCTCGATAGCGTAAAACATCGTAATTACAACGATCAGAAATACACCCAAGATACTGATCCACAGGCTTCCCCAGGGAAAATAAAAAGCAATTTCCGCCCCGCCTTTCGTCATACCTTGATAGATTAGCCATGAAAGAATGCTCGCTATTGGAATTCCTAGTAGCAATGAACGTGAGCCATAAAAGATACACTCAAAAATCATCATTTTATTAAATTCTCGATCTGTCATTCCTACTGAGCGTAGCATCGCTAGTTCTCTTCTTCGCAGTTTAATATTTGTCGAAATGGTATTAAAAACATTTGCGATTGCGATTAATGAAATCATTGCTATAAAAACATAGCTAAAAATATTCACTACAAAAATAGTATTACGGTTCTGTTCAAAGATTTCATTGACGTTATAAAGATCATATTGAGTGGTAATTCCCTCCTGTTCAATGATTTCTTTCATTTCAGTGGTTGACCGTGTAGATTTTTTAGACAGAAAAGTTAAACCGAGGTCTTGAGTAATCCCCTTTGTAGAAAATCGGCTTTTCATTTGATAGGGTGCAACCAGCATAAAAACGTAAGATTTCGTTTCGGATGATTGTCTAGGCAAGGTGTCCATTGGATAAGTATCTGCAAAAGTTACCTTAATATTTCGCTGCTGATCCCAAGCAGGTTTTCCAGAAATTTCTGGTGCAGCAGTCAATGTCAAATCATCCTTAGCAAACAAATCAATCAGCTCTTTTTTCCCATCTACCTTCTTAACTCGCTGTTTTGCCACTGCGATCAGTTTACCGTTTTCGCCCGTATATTCCTCGACCGGCAAATTCAGACTTTTGATAAATTTCAAGTATTCTTTATCCTCAATAAATTGGATATCCATAAATAGTTGTTTCTTAGTGGATTTCGGACTTAACAGCTTCTGATAGTGAGAAGAAAAATCATTTATTCTCACTTGGGTGGCATACTGGATAATTGCTTGGTAAGAGCTACTGGTAATGCCCTCAACCTTTTGAAACCTCTCGTAAAGTCGGAATAACTCATCCTCACCCATTTCTGAGCTAGAAAAAACGATGTCATAATCCGTATCAACCACCGATTGTTTTGCTATATCCTGCAAATAGCTGCCAAATGCACGTGCCGAGACGAACAAAACCACGCTTAAAGCCAGCGAAAAAATGATTGTCCGATAACGCTTCTTATTCCGTTTAAAATTTTTTAAAGCCAATGTCCCTTCCAAGCCATAAATTCGTTTAGAAAATTGCGTTATTCGCACATCCTTTGAGACAATTTTAATCTCATTCGATTGACGAATACTTTCCATCACTGGTGTATTAGCCGCTTTTTTCGCTGGAATTGAAGCTGAGATCAAAATCGTGATTAAACTAATCATTATGGCAGCAAACATCACCGGTAGAGAAAACACTAAAACTAACGGAGTATTTCCATAAAGAAGATTGCTGAAGTTTTTTGCCACAATTGCAATGATGAGTTTGATACTTCCAATCCCCAACAAGATCCCGAACGGAATACCCAACACCCCGATACATAAGCCTTCAAACAAAACAGAATTTTTCAACTGCTTCGGTGTCGCTCCCACAGATGAAAGAATTCCAAATTGTTGCATTCGTTCATTCAATGAAATCGTAAAGGAATTGTAAATTAAGAAGATCGATCCCAACATGATCAAGGCAACCAAAATCGTCCCTATCGAATACAATAACAGATTAAATACCTTATCATCAGATGCTCCCAGAAAACGTAAGACATCGTCATTTAAGCTATATGATCGATTTTTTGCTATGTCATTGGCATAGCTTCTCGCCTTTCTTGGATTTTTTAGTGTAACAAAGACACTGAAGGTATTTATTTTTTCAGTGTTATCAGCACATGTTATCAAGGTGTAGCCCGGAGAGCTTTGCTCTTCAAAACCTGGGCGCTCACAAATCCCAACAATCGTATAGCTTTTTTTCTTTTCCTCAGTTAAACTTTCTTGATTATTCTGTGTGTGATCATAACCGTCATGTTGATTAAGCTGCTTCCTTCCCTGCATTCGTTCACCCAGCGATAATGAAAGCGTCTCGCCAATCGTATACTTTACTCCGCCATTTGCAGCAATGTGTGCAGGAATGACGACCTCATGACTATTTTTCGGCAATCTCCCAGAAAGCAGCTTGACCGGTAATGTTTCAAAGGTCTTTTGGTTGAAGCCAGCAACAAAAAGATAAGGTTTATTAGGATTCTTCCCACCAGATAACCTTCCGTAACCAATATTGGAAAATTTAGTCGTTTCTGATACATCCTTATTCTTGCTTTGTTTTTCAGCAAAACCAGAAGGGGCATCCAAAACTGCAACATGCCAATCCCCATATTTTTGTTCAGAGCCTTTCACCATAAAATTTTGCAACGAAATAGCAAAGGTTGCGACCGCCATAATCATCGCAGTCGACAAAATGACGCCAATAATTGTAACTAGTGTTCGTGTACGATTTTTCAACATATTTTGCATTGTTACTTTATGGAAGATGTTCATGATTGAATCATCCTCTCATCACGAGTCACACGCCCATCAGAAATACCAATGATCCGATCCGCTTGCAAAGCAATATCCTCATCATGGGTCACGACAATCAACGTTTGTCCATATTTGCGATTGCTCATTTTCAACAGTTTGATGATTTCATGTCCATTTTTACTATCTAAACTACCCGTTGGCTCATCCGCCAACAAAACTGCTGGAGCATTCATTAAGGCTCGCCCAACTGAGACCCGCTGCTGTTGACCACCGGACAATTGATTTGGTAAATGATTTTTTCGCTGGTTCAGTCCTAAAAGCTCTAACAATTCACTCAACCACTCTTGGTTAACCTTGCGCTTATCCATCAAAACCGGCAGTGTGATGTTTTCCACTACATTCAATGTCGGAATCAAATTGTGAAATTGATAAATCAGCCCGACCTGACGCCGGCGAAAAATTGCCAACTTCTCATTATTTTGAGCATACACATCCTGCCCATCTAAATACACTTTTCCACTCGTAGGCACATCCACACCGCCGATCATATGCAGAAGAGTTGATTTTCCTGAGCCAGACGCCCCAATAATCGCCGTAAATTCGCCTTTTTCAATCGTCAACGACACATCATTTAGAGCAACGACCTTATTCTCTCCTTTTCCATAAACCTTACTAAGATGCTCGATTTTCAACAGCTCCATTATATGAGCCCCCTTCCTAATGGTTCACCTCTATAATAGAAGCTTTACCTTTCAGCTCGGTGACTTCTAAGTGAGAGATTCGTCACTTTGGAAAACGAATAACAAATAATGCGCCCCCATTTGGATGATTTCTGGCTACAATTGTTCCCCCTTGACGGTGAATGATTGATTGACTCAATGACATTCCAATCCCAAAACCCGTCGTACTACTATTTATCCCCCGATAAAACCGTTCAAACAACCGAGGAAGCTCTGTCTCTTCAAATCCCTTCCCACTATCATGAATAGTTATTTCCGTGAACAAAGGATTGTCCTCTCCTTGAACCTCGATTTTCCCTTTTTCACCAATGCTCTCGATACAATTTCTTAGAATATTTTGCAGAGCTTCTGAAAGCCAAATTCTATCGCCTTGGATCGTTGTACTTGGAGAAATAGTTGTTTCTACCTGAATATCATGTAACTCCAAAGATATCGAGAATGGCCGTAGGGAAGTAGCTATCAGTTCTTCAACGCTGATCGGAACATTTTTAAAATCTACGACTCCAGCATCTAGACGTGATAATTTCAATAGGGCCGTAATTAGGCTGTCCATCTGCTGAAGCATCTCCTCTATTTCTCGTAAATTTTTCTTACACTCCTTTTCATCTGGTGTTGCTTTTGCTAGTGAAAGAAGCAGATTGACTGAAGTCAAGGGAGTTCGCAGCTGATGAGCAATATCCGCTAATGAATCCGCCAGATTCTCTTTTTCCTTTTTCAAAGCTACATTTTGTTCACGAATACGTAAAGTCATTTTAGCGATCTCACTTTGCAAGATCGACAACTCGCCTTCCTCCAGCTCCTCAATAATCAGATGCTCCTCATTATGCAAAACCAAGTCAATTTGATCAGTTAGTTGTGCAATTTTCTGATAACGAACCTTTGTAGAAAAATAGAAAATTCCAGCAAAAATTATTGCAGAAAGGAAGACTAATATACCTGATGTCTGGCTCAAGCTGAAGCCAACAACTGTCAAAATGACCGTGACTGCTGAAAAAAGCCAAGAAGGCCTACGAAATTCTGGATTTCTAAACATTACTGCCTCCTAATCGGTAACCTATGCCTCGAACTGTTAAAATCATCTCTGGATGTGTCGGATCTTCCTCTATTTTTTCTCGTAAACGTTTGATATAAACGGTCAGAGTATTATCATTTACAAATTCTCCTGCCGCATCCCATAGTTCATCCAACAAGCGTTCTCGAGTGAGAATGTTTTTAGGATTGTTCACAAATACCAGCAAAAGACGGTATTCTAAAGCCGACAGAAAAACTTCTTTGCCGTTCTTGCGTACCACTCCACCTGCGATATCTACATAAAGTCCTGAAACCTCAAAAGTGGTTTGCCCATGCCCGCTTTTTCTCAGCGCATTTCTTATGCGTGCTAATAATTCCCTCGGACGAAACGGTTTGATAACGTAATCGTCTGCCCCCATATCCAATCCAGTCACCACACTAGCTTCATCGTCTGAAGCCGTTAAAAATATGACGGGTATTGCTTGCTTCGATTTGATTTCTGTACAAACAGTAAACCCATTGCCATCTGGTAATGAAATATCCACTAAGGCTACGTCAAACTTATTTTTACTCAACAAAGTGAATGCTTCTCTTTTATTTACAGCATGAGTCACAATAAATCCTTCCATCTGCAGCAGAATCATTAAATTTTTGGCGATTGCCTGATCATCTTCAACTAAAAATAAATGTGTCATTTGAACATCCCTTTCTAACAGCCTCGGAAATAAGTGAAGCTAAATGCTCTTTCGTTTCATTTATTTTACCTTAAATACTTGGAAGAGCTATAACTTGGATTTATTTTCTTTCTTTTTCCCGGTCACCTTTATGCTATAGTGATAAAGACAAAGTATAAGAAATGAAAACGAGGTAAAATCATGACAAACTTAATAAATGGTTTTTTTGCACTTGAACTAGGTTTGTTGCTAACCCATGAAATGGATGCCATTCGTCATAAAGAATGGGAAATGTTTATCTTTTTAAAAGATCTTCCTGAAAATACTGCCTATTTGGTCTTTACCTTGCCCCACATTCTGCTGTATGCACTCGTACTCTTTTTTCTTCTATTAAATAATATAACTATTCTGTATGTTGTTGATATTTTCGTCATTTGCCACCTTTTTATACATTTCATTTTTAGGAGGCACCCGAATAATCAGCTGACTGGCTTTTGGTCATTAGTAATAATTAACTTAGCCGGAATCATCGCTGCGGTTCATTTGATTTTGATGGCGGCTGAACGTTAAAACCTCTATTCCCATGAGACTTTCATTTAACCTAGCATTTCAATTTTTTGTATTAATTTTTTACAAAATACGCCTAAAGTCCTATAGTCCCTCTATACTATGTAATGTATAGTATAACGTATAGAGAGGTGTTGTTGATGGATAGTCAATTGAAAAAAGGTTTGATTGAGTATTGTGTTTTGGCCTCATTAGTGGAGATTGATTCCTACGGCTATCAAATCGTTAAGGAGATCCATCCACAGCTTGAGATTACCGAATCGACGCTTTACCCAATCTTGAAAAGGCTGGAAACGAATAAAAAAGTATCGACTTATTCAAAAGTCCATAATGGACGTTTGAGAAAGTATTACCACTTAACAGATCTAGGTTTTGCTAGTATTCAGAAATTTTTACAGGAATGGAACGACGTAGAAGCCGTTCACAACTATATTAAAAGGAGTGTTGAAGAATGAATCGAGTGGAATTTATAAAGGAATTGAGCAATCATTTAGCTTATGAAGTCAGACCTAGCGAAGTCCATCGCTTGATTGAATATTACGATGAAATGATTTTGGATTTAATGGAGGATGGGTACTCTGAACGAGCCGCTGTCAAAAAATTGGGCGATCCTAAGCAACTAGCTTACGAAGCGGCCGGTATTCCGACAGAAGTTCACGTTCCTCGTAAATTTAATTGGCTATGGATCACTTTGTTAGTCCTGGGATTTCCATTATGGGGCAGTTTGGCACTCGCAGCATTTCTTATACTTTTAAGTATCGATATCGTTATCTGGTGTATTCCCTTTACAGGAGCTTGTTTAGCAGGCGGAACGATCATTGGTGGTGTCGCTGCGGCTTTCACTAGTCCATTTGTTCTTTTCGATTCATTCTTTATGGGTGTTACTCAGCTTGGTGCAGGAATGTTCCTATTTGGCTTTGGTCTATTGTGCATGTGGTTGACCTACAAATTTAGTGCTGTGTTCATGAACATGCATCGCAGCTTAATGCGGATCATTCGCCGCAACATTTTCCAAAGAAAGGTGGTCCAAGTATGAAATCTAAGCACTTAATTCCAAAGCTTGCTACTTATCTGATAGGTGCCGGTATTATATTAATGATGCTAGGCTATGCGTTATCCGGATTTTCCTATGACCGCTATCATATAGATTATGATGATCGTCATTGGTACAATGTCGTAGGCTTCAATATTGATTAAATTATAAAAGAAAAGACTGTATAGACAGCATCCATAAAATGGATTTTGTCTACAGTCTGAAAGATCGAATCCGCCTGGATTCGATCTTTTTAGTTATTGTTTAATGCTTTTTCAACTGCCTTCTGAATGACTTTGCTCGAGTTGGTCGCTCCAGAAACAGCATCGATTGTGACCCTCTGCTGTTCCACTATTTTTTCTGGTAATACATCTGCCTTTTTTCCACGGTCATTGTAATGCTCCAGGATCTTTATCGTTTGAAAACGATGATCCTTCACTTCGACTTTAACCTTGGCGCGAATAAAATCTACATCGTGTATTCCGACGTACTCGCCGTCCTCAAGCTGAGTCAGATCAGGTTCACGGATGGTGATTGCTTGTATAGCCTGCTTATAATCAAGAAATCGCTTGTAATAGAATATACCAAACCCGCCTACTAGCACAAGTACGACTAAACCTATCAACAGTATCATTCTCACCTTCTTTGACATTGGCTCCCTCTCCTTATTTCCTAGTCTGGATTTGTTCAAAAATCAGTTCAATTCTTTGATTGAGCACTGCTTGATTTAGTTTATACAGTTCGTGATTTTCGAAAAGCGGCATAACATCCTCCAAGATTTCGATAATTTGGTGAGTCAGTCTGATTCGTTCCTTCATTTCTTTCAAATTGCGTTGCAACACCTCATTCGCCTTATCATTGCACTCTTGCCCTTCAGGTTCGTTATATAAGGAAGTGACTATTCGGATATCCTCTAATGAAAAATCTGCAAACTTCAGTAAAACTAAATTTTTTACGATCAGCAAATCCTCTTGATCGTAATAACGATACCCATTCTCCATACGTCGAGAGGACAAAATTCCTTTTTTGTCATAATAACGCAGTGCAACTGGTGAAACTCCAGTCAGTTTTGAAAATTCCTTAATCGTCCACATGCCGCTCCCTCCTTTTATATCATCCTAACATTCAACTTCAGGTGAAGGTCAAGTGATTTTCATTATAAAATGGACTATTTCAGACCGCTGAATCATGCTACACTAACCACAAGCAACAAAGCTAAAGAGGTGAAGTTCATGGAAAAAATTAAGTTGATCCAACCACAAAAAGAGCATGAAACAGCTATTCAAAAATATGTAGAAGAACATCTTTCGGTTGGCGAAGATTCACTACATGGTTCGTCATTGCTAACAGAAATGGAAAGTTATAGTGCCTGGTTAACTCATTTAGCTAAGCAATCCGACAAAGCTACGGTTACTTCCGATTGGGTTGTCTCGACTACCTTGATTGCCATACGAGAAAATGATCAAAAAATCATAGGAACGATCGATATTCGTCATGAACTAAATGAATTTCTACGCGAATTTGGCGGACATATCGGCTTTGGTGTACGACCTACCGAACGTGGAAAAGGCTATGCTACAGAAATTTTGCGCCTAGGGTTAAAATACTGCAAAATATTAGGACTTGAAAAAGTGATGATCGCCTGCTACAAAGAGAATACCCCTTCAGCCAAAACCATTCGAAAAAATGGCGGTGTTTTGGAGAGAGAATTTATTCACGATGATGGAAAAGAAATCCAAGTATATTGGATCAATTTATAAAAGAATCGGTTTGAATCGATAGTCTCCAATCTGAGGAGATGCTAGAATAGTGATAGACACGACCGCTGAGAAAGGACGGGATTTTCATGAATGCTACGCTGAAAAATCATGATTACTCATTTCGTAAGCTGCAACAGGCTAATTTTCATGACATGACCTTTGAACAAGTAGATTTTTCAAACGCAGATCTGACTGGCGCAAATTTGAGCAACTGTTTATGCATTGATTGTGATTTTTCAGAAGCCATTCTGAAAGATGCGTCTTTACAAGGAACCGATTTTCAAAACAGCCGTTTATGCGAAGCGGATATTTCTGGTGCGAATCTCTACTTTGCGATGTTGGAGCACGCAGATTTGACTGGTATCATTCATGATAAACGGACAAAATTTTTTGACCTTTATTGTCCCGCAGAAGGACCATTCATCGGCTACAAAAAGTGCTTTGATTTTCGGATCGTTCAATTACTGATCCCCGCTGATGCCCGCAGGACCTCTGCGACAAATACCTGCTGCCGCTGCGATAAGGCTAAGGTGCTGACAATTAAGGATATGTATACGAACGAAGATTATGATGAAGCTGTCTCATATGTGGATGGAAATTTTGTTTATCGAGTTGGAGAGTACGTAGTTGCTGAAAATTTCAACCCTAATCGCTGGGCTGATTCCACTGGCGGCATTCATTTTTGGCTGACACGAAAAGAAGCCGAGGGTTATATGTAAAAAAGCCGATCTCGCCATTGTTCTAATGGTAAGATCGGCTTCTTCATTCATTTTTCTTTTTAGGATTCTTTTTTTCTTGAAATAAATCGAGGGTAAATCCTTTAATATCTGTAAGTCGCAGGATATCTTTTAAAGAATTATACTCGTCATACAATTTTTTCTTTTCTTCATTCAACTTATAGGTGGTAACAATCCCTGACATAATCGGAGCGTTAAACATCTTAGCAGAGACTACTCGATGAATCCCATCATTTTGGAGAATATAACAATCATCTTCCTGATAATGGTTAAATTTTATACGATCAGTGCCCTCAAGATTAACTTGTCCAGAATAAAAAGCTTGTTGGGATTCGAGCCCATGTTCTTCTAAAGATCGTAAGTTCTCCTCAATCTTCTCACTTTCTCTACCCTCAGTCGCTATTCCCATAAAAAAATCATAAACGGATGTTCCTTCGATGGTCCAATTTGATTTTATCGCGACAATTTTTTGTACGGGAATATTTTTGCTTAAGTTCTCACTATTTTCTACTTTGTCGTAATAATTTTCTATTTCCGTATCTTGAAAGAAATTTCTCTTTTGCAATTGGATGTGCTGTAAACTAATTCCAGCTTTCAACATACGATTAATCGCCTTTTCTTCAAAATTTGTAGTCATCTCTACCCTCCCCTACATTGGAAAAATTATTTTATCACTTTATAATCAGCTTCTTATTATTCTCATTTAGTTAAAACTACACTGAATTCAGAAATCTCAAGTTCAAATAAGATAAGAATGAAATGATAACACCCACAACAATTACAGTCGCAGGTGCCAGTTAAGTTGACTCATTTATGAAAAACAGTTGTCTATGCGTAACGTTTGTTTTCTAAATCCATCTGAATTAAGGTCTCAGTCATTCTTCTCGATGCGACTCTTCGAACTTCGCGTGGAATAAACTGATGAATTTCATCTTCATTGAAGCCGATTTGCAGCCTCAAGCCATCCGTGATAATTGGACGTCTTAATAAACTAGGATGTTTCTCAACGATTGCTACCAACTCATTAAAGGTGATAGTATCAAAATCAATATCTAATTTTGAATAAACTTTTGAACGTGTCGAAATAATGTCTTCTGTACCCGTTTCTGTTAGAGATAAAATTTCTTTGATTTCATCTCTCGTTAATGGTTCAGTCAAGATATTCCTCTCTTCAAACTCCAATCCTTGATTCTTCAACCAAGTCTTTGCTTTTCTACAAGAAGCACAACTAGATGAGCTAAATAATTTAATCATATTATAAACACCTTTCTGAAAAATATTTTCTATCCACTGTTATCTACACCTATTACGATACAGGACATATCATTTGTTGTTAATATAATTTTTAAAAGTGCTTAAAAATATGACTTTGTAATATTCAAAAAAACCACATATAATAACTCTAAAATAGAATAATTATTATTAGGATTCGTCTATAAAACCCTAGTAATCCTCATTGTTTGTTTGATTTATTCAACCAAAAAATCATCTGTTTAAAAAACACAAGTAATTCGCACTCGAAGGTTGAATCATTTATTTCTTCTTAAAAGCAAAATATGATAATATGCTTTTCGAACTCTCATTTGTTTTTTGTTTTGATCCATCTGCACATAAATTTTCTTGCTTGGTTACCGAGCAATAGTTATAAACAGTTGAAGAAATTCTCTCTTGTACAGAAAAAAAGCCACTGAAAAAATGATTTCCCATCTTTTCAGTGACCTATTTTATAGGATATCTATTTAAAAAAATACCTGTACATTACGATTCATTTTCCTGATGAAGAGCTTTTAAGCCCGCCATATTAAGTAAGTTCCAAGGCGTATCAAACTCTGGTTGGAAGAAGAAATCCGCATAAGCTAACTGCTCGATCGTAAATTTTGTTTGGATTGCGATCGAAATCGCATTGATGTTTGCAGTTAAGTCTTTTTTAGACATAATTTGTGCACCTAGAATCGCATGCGTCTTTGGATCATAAACCAATTTAAACAGCATCCGGTCTTTCATATTTGCTGGCACAAAGTCCATCAGGGTGTCTTGATCTAGTAAGACAGATTTCGTCTCGATCTTCAGGCGATCCGCCATTTGATCATTCAATCCAGTTGATGCGAACTTGTAATCAAATACACGCAAGGCCGATGAGCCCTGCACACCAGGGAATGGATAGTTTGCTTCCTCTAAGTTTTTCACTGCATAGCGACCTTGACGACGCGCATTGGTTGCAAGAGCAATATTGACTGTTGTTTGACCTGGATTGTACTGAATCAAAGTCGCATCTCCCACCGCAAAAACATCCTCAGCGCTTGTTCGCATGTACTCATCGGTTTTGATCATGCCATTTGAATGCATATCCACAGCCCCTTGTAACCAAGCGGTATTCGGTCTAACACCTGCAGACATTACAACTAACTCAGCTGGGTATTCTCCCTTATCGGTCACAACTTTGCTGACTTTTCCATCCTTACCGACAAATTCAACGACCTTTTCTTCCATTGCTAAATTCATACCATTATTCGTCATTTCTTTTTCTAAAATATCGGTAAATTCTTGATCAAGATAGAGTCCTAATGGTCGAGTGATAATATCCACCAGCGTTACATTTTTTCCAGCCTTCACAAAGGCTTCTGCCGCTTCTATTCCGATATATCCGCCACCGACAACCACGACATTTTGAATATCGGGATCAACAGAATGAAGCTTCAAATCAATCGTATCTTGACGACCGCGCATGGTTTCTATATTCTGCAACTCATGACCAGGAACCGGCAAAATAAATGGATTTGCCCCCGGGCTTAAAATCAATTTATCATAGGTTTCCTTACGTGTTTGACCGCTAACGTGATCCAACACTTCAACTTCATGCTTGTCAGGTATTACTTTGGTAATTTCAGTATTGGTAAAAACGCGAACCCCGCGTTGTTCCATCTCTTCGGCTGTCATGTAACGAATTGAATTTACGTCTTTCACGACTCCTTCGAGATACATTTGTGTGCCTCAGCCCATAAATGAGATAAAGTCACCTTTTTCGTACCATTGCACTTCCGCTTTGGGATGAGTCAACAGTAACTCTTCGACTGCTTCATAGCCGCCGTGTGAAGATCCTAAAACAATAACCTTCATCAAAAATCCCTCCTGTATAATTTATTTGATACACTTACATTGTAGCTCACTCTCTATAGATAAAGACATCATTTAGCTCACGATTATACAGTAAGGATCTTGCAAGTCTCTAAAGTGCAAAAAGGATAAATCTATGCTGATGAATCATCATAGATTTATCCTTTTGTAGTTATCTCATTCATTTGTTATTCACTCTATGCCATTTTTGAATCGTTTGTGTTAATAATTTTTTCAAAATAGGTGTTAGTAGTACATAGAAAACAACATTTCCAACAGCATGCATTGTATCAACCGGAATTCCAGCTAAATAATAAGGTAAAAACGCTGAAATGCCTAAAAATGGCGCTTGAACTGCCGATATGAAAAAACCAAACAGTATTCCTGTGATTCCTGCATAAACTGCTTGTAATAAAATGCTCTTTTTAAATTGAGGAACTTTTTTTAGTAAACCTGTCAATAAAATAATTAAAAAGTAGGTCACTACTTGAGCAATTGTCCATACCCCCATCCCCATATAAAAATTTGTAATGAGAATAGAAAGCAAGCTGACTAATAATCCTTGATAGGTTCCCCAATAAATAGTGATAATTAATAATATCGCCGTGACTGGCTGTACATTGACAATGAATTGAAAAAAAGTACGACTGACGACACACAATGCGACAAGCATAGATAGCAGGCTTAATTCCTTTACCCCTAGTGAAAATACGGAGTAAACAGTTCGACTAGAATTGTTCAAGCTTGAACACCACTCGATCGTCTTTTTTCAGCGTAACGTCCTTTGCTCCTGAATTTACTTGTTCATCATTAATTGTAAAAACCCAATACTTATTATTTTTAGCATCCTGTGAATGTCCGTCAAGTGAAGTAATCATCCCATCATCATCTTCTACTGAGTAATTCTCTTTTAAGACGTCAAATAAGCTTTGACCCTCCTTGAATGAAACGTCCTTTTTAGATAATTCTTTGTCACCATCTAATAAAGTGATACTTGCTTTTGCTTCTGATCTTTCGCTGCTTGACACTTTTTCTTCCGCCACACTGCTATCTGTAGACTCTGCTTGTTTCGTTGTACATCCGCTAAACAGCATTAAACTTACAAAAAGTGCAAAAAATAAATTTCTTTTCTTCATTTCCATATCACCCTTGACTTTATTAAATAAAAAGACACCCGGAAAGCATGGGTGTCCAAAAAAACAAATGAAACAAACGACCCTGATATTGCTTGTTCGAATCAATCCACACTAGTGTCTGACTTTGCATTGCGCATTACAGTAGAAAGGGACTGTAAAGGAATTTCACCTTTTTCCTAGTTGTTGATTGAAGGATATTAAGTTTTAAAAGTCGATTATTCTTTTTAATTGATTCTTCATGGCTGCTTATCAAATTTATTTCCCAAGCATTAAAAAATACTAAAAAACCATTCTGAACAAATAAAAAAGCATTGTCTTCTATATTCAAAATAACAGATTTCTCCTATAAAATAAACACTATTGGGACAATCTATAACTGCTATTTGAAGACAAAACAAATAAGTAATACTAAATAGGACAAAATTGCTTTCTAGAACAATAACTATAATTGGAAGTGACTTACTCCACGTCCAGTTAAAAGAGATAACAAGTGCCTATATCAATCTGTATCATTACTCCTTTAGAAGAAACTCTTAGCTATTTATGAGAGTCGTCGTTTATTCATGAAAAGGGAACTGAGTCAAAAGTTTAAAGACTTCTGACTCAGTTCCCTGTTTTTTTAAACTATTTCCTTAGCTTCAAAAATCGTTTACTAAATTACTCATTTTTAGCTTCTTTGCAAATAATCATACAGTCCAATAACCTCTTTAGCCAAATCACAAAAAGCAATAGAGGTCATTAAATGATCCTGACTATGTACAGTCAACAATGTGATCTCTGTTTTTTCTCCTTGAGCTTCTTTCGTTAACATGTCTGTTTGAGAATGATGCGCTTCAACGATGGCTTGCTCGGCATCGTGAATCTTTGACTCTGCTTGACTCATATTCCCTGCTTTTGCTGCTTGGATCGCTTCCATCGCATCACTTTTGGCATTCCCGCTATGAATAATTAAGTTCATTACCGTTTCCAATTGCTCCTGGTTGTTCATTTTGTTTTTCCTCCATCCATTATTTCATTTAGACAATATCGGTAAGAGCTGTCAAACTGTCATCATTTTTAATACTTCGATTACTTGATAAGCTGCACCATATATCCCTGCATCATTTCCTAGACTCGCCTTTCTAATCTGAATGGACTCTCTGATCTGAGGAAAAACAGATTTCTCAAGGGCTTCTCTTAAAGGAACAATAAAGAGCTGATCTGCTTCAGAAACACCGCCTCCAATTACTATTTCTTCTGGGTCCAACGTATTTACGATACCTGAAATAGCTTTAGCTAAATAATTGATTGTTATTTTCAGTGTTTCTTGAGCAAATTGATCTCCTGTTTCAAGCAATTCAAAAATTTCCTTTGCGTTGCTAACAATTGTTCTATTTGCTAATTGATTGAAGGTTTTTACCATACCATTGGCTGACCCATAGCACTCGAGACAGTTGACATTTCCGCACCCGCAAACTCTTTTTTCAGTGGAAACAACTGGAATATGCCCGATTTCACCTCCAGAAGAGTGATGACCATTGATGATTTGCCCATTAACTATAATCCCGCCACCAACCCCTGTTCCAATCGTGATAAATACGATATCATTCAATGGCACATCTGTGCCTTTCCAAAATTCTCCTAGTGCGGCCGCATTCGCATCATTCAGTAAAACGACAGGTACATGTAACGCTTGTTCAATGATGTTTTTTAGCGGAAAATTGCTCCAGCCTAAATTTACCGCGCGTTTTACATGAACATCATCTACTGGGCCAGGAACACCTATACCAATCCCCATGAGATTTTCAAGTGATTCTCCTGCTTGGCTGAACTTACCTTTTATACTATTCACTATTTCATAAGGAATATGACTACCGTTATCACTAATATTCGTGGAAATCGACCATTTTTCAATTAGAACTCCTGCCATATCCAATAAAGCTAATTTTATTGCTGTTCCACCAATATCAATACCAATTATTTTATTCGGCATGGGACATCCTCCTATATCTTTTTTATGAATCAATTTCGTTACTGATTTTGTAATCAGCTTCTGTCTTCCGGTTGAACAAAAACAACCGTGTGATCAAGACCATTTCGACTAAAAATAGAGCCAACAAGAAAATGAACCCGGATTTCGATCCATTTATTACTGCTCGGACAATATCATCAGAATATTGAGATTGACTTTTTGAGATAATCGCAGCAATAATCGAAGTTCCTGCGGCTCCGGCAAATTGTTGAAACGTCATAATGATGGCATTGCCATTTGCTTGATAATCATCACTTAACTGTCTCAGCCCATTTGTCATCAGATTGCCAAATGAAAAGCCAATTCCGATCGTAAAAAGAAAATAAAGTCCGCCGATTGCCAAATTACTCAGCGAGTCACAAAGAACTGTAAAGAGTATCAAAGACAAAGTAATAATGATACATCCAAATAAAATTGGTTTTTTTGGCCCGAATCTGTCTAAAAGGCGTCCGCCTAAAGGGGTGAATAATGAACCTAGGATCGCTCCTGGAAAAACAACAAAGCCGGAAACCTGTGCACTACTTCCATTTACCACTTGTATATAATTAGGCAAAATAAAGACTAAGCCCATCAATACTAATTGCATAATGAAAAAACAGATGACATGCATAGAATAAGACAGATTATTAAGTAAACTAAAATCCAAAATCGGATTCGTAATTTTTCTCGAGCGTATAATTAAACCAGTTAAGCCGCAAATACTCATAATGAAGGCTCCGATAACTTGAATAGTTAAGAAGCTGTAATTTCCCATATTGCTAAAACCGAGAATTGAACCGATAAAGAAGACTGCAATCGCGATCAAACTGAAAAAATCAAAAGAAGATCGTCTGACTTCGCTTTTTTGTTCGATTGTCATTATTCCTACAATAAGAGTGAGAATCATAACGGGAATGATCAGGATAAAAATAAATCGCCAACCTAGTCCTGTAACGACTAAACCGCCAAACGTAGGGCCAATCGCTGGTGCAATTGCCGGAATCATCGTGCCTACGCCCATCATCGTGCCCATTCTTGAAGCTGGAACTTGCTCCAAAATAATATTGAACATTAATGGTAAGCCGATTCCTGTACCAATTCCTTGCAGCACACGTCCGATCAGCAATACTGAGAAAGTTGGTGCTGCCGCATCAATGATTATCCCAACCGTAAAAAAGCAAAGGGCCATTAAAAATAAAGTTCTATTTTTGAAGGAGCGCTTCAAAAATCCAGATAAGGGAATGACGATAGCAAGAACTAATAAGTAAATAGTAATCATCCATTGAACTGTCGCAGTATTTACGTTGAACTCTCGACTTAATGTTGGAAACGACACATTCATTGCAGTTTCTACCAAAACCCCGCAAAAGGATAAAATTCCTGTAGAGATGACAGCACCAACGACTTTTGCTGTTAATTTCTGTTGTTTCATTTTTTTCTCCATTTCTAAAAATCAGTAAAACATCTATTTGAAAGATAGCTTACTAAAAAATACGTTTATAAAAACGACGACTGATCCAGTCGCCGCTTTACTTAATTTTCCACTAATGAAATTGCCTGCTGCAGCACTTTCACACCGTTCATTGTTCCATAAGCCGACATATCAATAATGGAAACAGGAATTTTCCCCTCAACCATTTCTTTCACCTGCTTTTCCTTGAAACGGACTTGAGGACCTAATAAAACCACGTCTTTGTCTGCTAGATGATTTTTCAGATCATCTACAGGTCGCGCATCCACGGTTGCTTCGATTGCTTGCTCAGCACCGGCCTTTTCAATTTTTTCAATTAGAAGACTTGTACTCATTCCAGCATTACAAACTAACAGAATATTGATTTTCTTCATTATTCGTTCTCCTTTACACTATTCTACAATCGAAGTTTGGTTCTCGATATCGATTTCTTCTACATGCTCTTCTTTGGCTTGAAGCGTTTCTTGTTCGCGTTTATATTCAAGATTGTCAGCCATTTTGAAGAATGGGAAATAAATACCTGTGGCTACAACGACACACAGAAGTTGCGCCAGCATCATACGCCAACCACCTGCAATAATTGCGTTAACAAAAGTCGGTGTTCCCGTTGGTAGCTGCGCGCCAATCATGCGTGGAACAAATCCAGTTGTAATCGCTAAATAACCTATTAATCCTGTAACCAAAGGTGTCACAACTGTTGGAATCAAGAAAGTTGGATTCAAACAAATCGGCGTTCCAAAAGTAATTGGCTCATTGATTCCAAAAAAGGTCGGTACACTTGTAATTCGACCAATATTCTTGTACTGATCGCTCTTAGCGAAAAAGATAAAGCAGATAGCGAGTCCTAAGACGCAGCCGCCCCCACCAATTTCTAAAAAGACAGAAGTAAAACCAAAATCAACCAAATTAGGCGGTGTTGTTCCCGCTGCTGCGGCATTCATATTCTCAATCGTCATTGTCTGAAGGATTGGTGCATACACTCCGAAAATGATCGCCTTGCCGTGGATACCGAACCACCAGAATAAACCGATCAAGGCATATGCCAGCATGACTCCTCCAACAGAACCGCCGATTTGTTGGATCGGTACCTGGAGAACACTATAAACTAAATTATGAACGCTACCAAAACTAGTGAAGGTAAAGCCCCATGAAATCAATGACATAATAAAAGTAATAACAAAAAATGGAATAATAGAACTAAAAGATTTTTCTACAAAGCTAGGAACACTGTCCGGCATATGAATAGTGATATTATTTTTAATAAACCAACTATAAATTTTCGCTACTAGCAGCCCAACAATAATCCCAACAAACATTCCCTTGGAACCAATATAATCGAAACTAATAAAATCAACGGGACGAACAGTATCATGAACCTGCTGCTCAATTGTCGAAAGCGGAGTCAACAATAGGAATGAGATGATTCCTAATACTCCTGGAAACATGCCCTCAATATCGTAGGATTTCGCCAAATTGTAAGCAATAAAGTAAACGACGATTAACCCCATGATATTGCTTGTGAATACTCCCGGTAGTAACAACAATGTCTTCAATCCATTACCTTCAATGAAGCTTTGATACCCAGCAAAGGGTAAATTAGCGATTAGTGTGCACATTGCGCCAGTGATACTTGCAGGGATTGTCATAACCATCCCTTTACTTACTGCTTTCAAATAGCGATTATCAGAAACCTTTTCAGCTGCCAACTGTAATTTCCCAAGGTTGTCGATAAAACTCATAATCAAGTCTCCTTTTCATTTAGTTTGTCCTATACAAAGCGTGCGATTGCCTTCCCAACACCATTTGCGTCATTCGTGTCTGTCATATATTTCGCTTGTGCCTTTACTGCTTCAATCGCGTTCCCCATTGCAACTGTATAGCCAAACGAATCACTCAACATTCCCAAATCATTGTAGCTATCTCCGATTGTCATCACTTCATCCAAATTGATTCCCTTACTAGTGGCATACTGCATAATTGCTTTTCCCTTGTCAGCTAGTGGATTAGTAATCTCCAGATTAATATCAAAAGAACCGGTAGCATTCACTGGATATTTTTTTTCCAGCTTCATCCGCAGGTCTGCAATGAGTTCTCTCTTCGTTGAAAAACTGATGATTTTTCCAACCTTGTAGTTTTTCTCAATTAAATCATCTACTGATTCAATACGTTTTATTTCTTTGTATAGGAAATGATCCTCTGCACTTGCATAAGCTTCTTCATAGGAAATCTCAGGATGAAAATTAATGATTTTTGTCGCTACTGCATCTTTACATATTTCTTCATCACTTAAGGAAAAAGAGCCGCCTGTTGTGTATAATTCGACAAATAATCCATTACTCATCAATTCTTCAACAATCTGTTTTACGACGAAATTATCAAGATACAAGCTCTGAACGATTTCTCCTTGAGCATTTCGCAACTCGCTACCGTTCATCACCAGGTAGTTGCACTCAATTCCTGCCTCTGCTACTTGCGAATGCGCATCCTCGTAGGACCTTCCTGTAGTGATGATGAACTCGATCCCTTTATTCTGAGCCATTTTGATTGCTTTAGAATTAGCTTCAGAAATAGCGTGATCGTTGCTGACCAGTGTGCCATCCATATCAGATGCGATCAGTTTAATCATCTTCTCACCTGCTATCCGATCACATTCTTTAATAATGCTTGATGTCTTTTGACCTGTTCGATACTGTCCACTTCCATGTAATCCTGAATGTGACGATTGCCTTCATACTCGCTGCAGATATAGCCGTTATACCCGGCATTTTTCAATGTAGTAATTACGTCATGGTAAGGAATGCTAGTTTCTTGAAGGTCCTCTGTAATATCGTAGAATTTTCCGTGAATGTGAGAAATATATGGCATATTGTTCACTAGAATTTCTGGGTCTGTATATACAAAGTGTCGGCAGAACTCTGCGAAGGCTTTGTCAGCTTCCGTCGCATTTTTCATTTTTGATACGCTTTCAAAAGTTTCATCGCGATTAATACCTTTTTCATAGTTATCGCTCACTAATTTGATAATTTCTGGTGTCCCGCCTTTACGAATATAAGCATCTTGGAAAATCGATCCGATCCGTTTCGTGAAGATGCCAAAGTCCGGCATAATGCTGAACCATTTCGTTCCGCTTTCCTTAATGTAATCCAAGCGTTCTTCAAACCAAGGAGTGCCAAAGGTAAAGGGTGCGTGAACCTCTAAGGCAATCTTGACATTGGCTTCCTCTGCATAAGGCAAGCTTTGTTTTACCACTTCTAAAGGAGTTGATACTAAGGTTCTTAGTATTTTACAGCCTAAACGATTCGCAATTTTTAAGTCTCTCTTCATCATGTCAACATTTTCCGAAGTCGTCAACATCCGATTGGCAAATAATTTATTATCTAAAAAAGCATCATAGGCGACCGGCTCTACTCCGTACTTTTCAAGCCATTCGTGCCATTGTTTGACAAAATCATCAGAAATATTCGGGAAAGTCGGCAGCATTTGTTCTGGCAAAAATTCAATTCCTGTAGCACCTGTTTTTGCGGCTTCCCGGATACAATCCTCAAGGGTCATTTTGCCGGTATAAAACTCATCTTGGTAACTGTAAAGTGATACTCCGCGTTTGATTGTACTCATCATTTCATCTCCTCTATGCTTCTAGCACCAATACTTTTTCATCATCGCCGGTATTATTAAATGGTAAGTAAGAAATCCTCAAACTTACAAAGGCATGTACCTTGTGCTCGCCCTCCGATAAACCACCGGGCTTTTTCACAAAAACAGTGATCGTCTCAATCATTTCCCAACGATGATTGATGACCGTCGGCAATTCTTCAAATGTAAAGGTTTCACCTTTTACTGTAATCAGCATATCTTCGTTAGCGACTTTTTCATCATCAACTGTTAGATCCAAAACTTCCACACAACTCATGGGAATCCCTCGGTAATAAGGAACTCTTAATTGAACCTCGTACCCGGTGATTTGATTATTCTCGCGCACGTTTCGAAACCCTTCAGGATTCACTAAATATTTTTCAAACATTCTTTTGCCTCCTTTATAAGTCCTGCCGTAAATTGGTCTTACAGCAGGACATTTGATTTATAGTTTTACTTCGTTGCCTGTTTCAGCAGCTTTATAGATGGCATCTAAAATCTGCGTTACTTTAAATGCTTGTTCCGGTTTTACCAATGGTTCAGTATCATTGATGACCGCCTCCAACCATTGTTTGGCTTCGATTTTTTCTGGATCAGAGTCGCCGCCTTCAAAGAATGCGATGTTGCCGGCAGTACTGATATTTTCTTCCGTCAACAAGCCATTTTTCGAACGATTGTAGGTCAATTGATTAACTGGATAACTCATACCCGCGTCGATTTGTGCACCGGCTTTGGTTCCGCATAAGGTTGTTGCCGCTTCCTTTGATTCCAAGACATTTAATGCCCAAGAGGCTTCTAGGAAAATTGTCGAACCGTCCTTCATCTTAATGAACCCAAAAGCCGAATCTTCTACTTCAAAGCTTTCAGTATCCCAAGGTCCAAACAAGTTCCCTGCCTCTGCGCCAGGAAGGTTTCCTAATTTATTGAAGACAGAACCAGTTACCGATTCAACCTCATAGTTGTCCATCATCCACAAGGTAATATCTAGCGCATGAGTCCCGATATCAATTAATGGACCACCGCCCTGCTGTGACTTATCTGGGAAAACACCCCAAGTAGGAACTGCTTTTCGTCTGATCGCATGGGCTTTGGCAAAATAGATTTCTCCTAGTTCGCCATTTGCACAGGCTTCGTGAAGGGCTGTAACTTCACTTCTAAAACGATTTTGATAGCCGATGGTAAATTTCTTGCCGGATTTTTTCCAGGCATCCATCATTAATTGTGCGGCTTCTGGTGTATGAGCCATTGGTTTTTCACAAAGCACGTGCTTACCAGCTTCAAAAGCTGCTACAGTAATAGGACTGTGACTGACATTTGGGGTACAAACATGTACGATATCGATTGATCCGTCTTTCAACAGCTCATTGTAATCTTCATAATATTTTGCATCAGCAGAGCCGAACTCTTCCGCCGCTTTTTTTGCCCGATCTATCTTAGTGTCACAAAATGCGACAATCTCGCATTTATCACTTTGACTTTTTAGTGCTGGAAAATGTTTATTGTTCGCAATCCCACCGCACCCGATAATTCCGATTCTTACTTTTTTCATGTCTGTTCTTCCTCTCCATTTCTTTCTATTAGTTACTTGAATAATCAATATCCAAGTTGACACTTTGGTGATATCTCGCTGAAATACGGATGGCATCTAAGACCTTCATCAAGTCGAAAATTTGCTCCGGCTGAACCACTAATTCCGCTTTTCCTTGAACATATTGATAGTAGTTATCGAAAAACATTTGATGGTTGACAGAAACCTCAGGTAATTCTTCCTTCAAAATTCTGCCTTCTGGAGCCGGTCCAAAACTGCGCGTCGGTCCGGCATGAGTCATTGTGATCTGCCCTGGCACATTGCTCAACAAGGCCGATGTTCTGGTGATTTCGCCTTTAGGATTGAAACCGTCTATTTTGGCACTTCCTTGATTGCCACCAATAAACCAATGACGCTCAAACCAGTTTTCTGAACTATTTAAAAAATACGTTCCTAATTCAATCTGAGCGTTTACACCATTTTCAAAATACAGCTGGATGTTAAAATAATCATCCACCTGCTCGTTAATGACGTTACGCACATTGGCATAAACAGTTTTTAATGGTGAGGATACCATCCACAGAATCTGGTCAATCAAATGAACACCCCAGTCATAAAGCATTCCACCGCCAAATTCCGGATAAATATGCCAATCATGCATATTTCCATTAAAGCCGTAAAGAGAGCTTTTGATGGTATACATCTCTCCTATCAGTTTTTGATCATAGACTTCCTTGGCTACACGATAGTCGTGATCCCAACGACGTTGATGATGGACGGTAAAACGAACCTGTTCTTTTTCTACGATTTCTAACATCTGCTCTACTTCAGCGGCGTTCATAGCAAGAGGCTTCTCACAGATAATATCCTTCTTTGCTTCGGCTGCTTTAGTTACCATTTCCAAATGAAGTTGATTTGGAACCGCGATAATAACCGTATCAATCGAAGTATCTGCTAATAGCTCCTCGGCTATTAGGTATGTGCTGACCCCTTGCGGAGCGTATTTCAATTGCGCTTCATTCACATCACAAACTGCTGCTAACTGCGCATAATCAAGTTTCTTGATGGTTTCTGCATGGGTCTGACCCATAAAGCCGAACCCAAGAATTCCAATAGTTAATTTCTTGCTCATCCTAGTTTCCTCCTATCAAAATAATCCCAATGCTCTACAAATTGTTCATCCTTTATCCGATACAAATCAACAACATGAGCCTTTGTTTCTTCTTTGCTATCAATGCTTCGTGAAAAGACTACTGCGTATTCTTCATCTAGAACGACGCGATCAACAGCTAATCGAAAATACTCATCCGAAGAGAATTTTGCAGAAAAGGCCTTCACCAATCCGTTTCTCCCCTGCTCAACGCCAGGATTGTGTTGACAATAATCAACTGCGATTAATTGATTTGCTCTTTCTAACTGCTGCTGATTAAAAAATACCTCATAGAAATCAACTATCTGTTGTTTGGTAATAGCCATTGTTTTCCCTTCTATTCTTTCCCTAGTAGCTGCTTAGTCATTTGGAGCTGTCTTCGAGTAAATTCTGTACCGCCGCAATACAATTCATCTTCATATTCACTAATTAAGTAACCATCGAAATCTGAATTTTTAATAATTGATAATATTTCCGCATATGGAATACTAGGCTCCACTAGATCCTCATCTAAATAATGGAACTTCCCATGAAATTCGAAGCAATAAGGCAGAATCGTTTTCAATTCTTCCAACATTTTCGGCAACTCATCTTTTGATTTAAATTGAACAAAGCCATACATTCCTTGCAAAGTAGCATTGATCGCTGGATGAGCACCTAAGCTCAATAATTCTTCACGTGCTTTTTCCAATGGAACTCCTTGTCTGCGCAAATTCGCCGCCAATTCTAAATGACTTTCCTCTACTCCTGCCTTTAAAGCTTTCATCCAATGGGGTTTATTCGGAGCAATTGCGAAACAGCCAAAATCGGGAATAAATCCAAGATGTTTTGAACCAGTCTTTTTAATTACTTCCAGATAATCTTGCATCAACGGTGACGCGGGTGACTCTGGATTATGGATCTCAATGCCAACTTTGATATCGAAAAGTTCTGCATAGAATGCGAGTTTTTCAAATGCAGCCGGTGATAGCATATATTGAACACGCATAACCTTACAGCCCAATTTATGAGCTGCTTTTAAATCAATGACGGCGTCTGCCAGCATCTCATTGTCGGATAGATTTCGATCATGCATCATCCCTTTGTCGTTGTTAGCCCCATACCCAACAGGTCCAATCCCATATTTGGCTTTTAATCGCTGAATCAATCCTAGAAAATCATCACTGACGTTAGGATATGACGGAATCATTTGAGTACCGACAATCTCATATCCTTCAGCTCCAGCTAAGTATGCCTGCTTCACACACTCCTCAAAATCATACTGATACCGTGCATATTCCGTTCCGTAACAAAATAATGTTGCGCCTAATTTTAAGTTGCCCATCTTACTCTCCTCCAAAGCTGATTGTAACTTTCTCACCTGAATCCAACGGCATAAAGTCATGTTCCGGTCCGATCTGCATGTAAGGAATGCGAAGCAATAATTTCAACTCAACCTCATGCTCTCCGATTAAACCACCTGGCTTCAACACATGGACTTTTGCTAAATCAACTTGACTCCAAAATTCTGTGATCGCATGTTTCAATTTGTAAATCGGCAGCTCTTTTCCATGTAACTCAAAGGTCACTGATTCATCAGAAATTTTCTCGCCATCTACATAGACTTCAAGCAAGTCAATATCAGACAAATAATGGCCACGATAATAAGCCAGTTGAACCTCAAAGCTAAAACCGTTCTTTTTCCCATTGATGTAGATCTCTTTAATAGAATCTTTTTTAATTATTTGGTCGTTGAGCTTCATTCGCATTGCAAACATTTTCTTTTTCTCCTTCACCTAAATAACGTAATTTCTCAAATATCTGGTACTTAAACTCACTGATTTTTTTACGTCTTCGTATGTTTCTTCAAAAGATTTATCTTCTACTTCGATGCAGCTATATCCCCCAAACCCAATGTCGGTCAAAGCAGAAACGTATTTACTCCAATCAACATCTCCTAGACCTGGAAGTTTAGGCGACATATATTGCAAAGGTGTAGCCATTACTCCTACGTCCTTCAGCTTTTCTGGATACAACTTGATGTCCTTATAATGAACATGAAAAATTTTGTCTTTAAATTCGTAAAGTGGACTGATGTAATCAATCTGCTGCCAGACAAAATGAGAAGGATCATAATTCAACCCTAGCGCTTTACTGTCTAAGCGTTTGAAAACTTCTCGCCAAACAGCAGGAGTAGTCATTAGATTTTGACCGCCGGGCCATTCATCATCGGTAAATAGCATGGGACAATTTTCAATCCCAATCCTTACACCAGCTTCTTCCGCATAGGCTAAAATCGGTTTCCAGACAATTTCCATCTCCTCGAGATTTTCTGAAAGAGATTTTGTCTGCATCCGTCCAATAAAAGTGGTTACTAGATTCACCTTCAATAATTTGGCAGCATCAATCAGCCGATACAAATGCTTAATAGCTTTTTCTCTTTTTTCCAAATCCTCATCTAATGGATTCGGATAATACGCCAGTGCGGAAATCTCAATTTGTTTGCTCGCTGCATAGGAAAGAATTTCTTGCGCACTTTCTTGGTTTAGATTGTTTACATCAATATGGGAAACTCCCGCATATCTGCGAGCCGCTTTTTCCTTTGGCCAACATGCCACTTCCACGCAATCTAACCCGTTATCTGCGACGATATCGATCATTTCTTTAAAATCGCTTTGATCCAAAATTGCACTAACAATTCCTAGTTTCATGATTCCACCTCTATTTCTTTTATCTACACTTGCAGTATAAAGCGCTTTCTGAAAATAAAACTTCAAATATTTGTGAACTTCTCTGTCTCTTTTTGCTGTTTAGAAATTACCAAACAAAAAAAGACAAAAATGATAAGTTCATTTTTGTCTTCCGATAGAATTATTACTGCCTTTTTTTAATGTTTATCACATAGAATTCGTTTGTTGTCAGCTTCTTCTTGATCTTAAGCTGATGATTGGAGACATGGATTTCCTCCAAATTTTGGAGCGGTGTATTCCGTTTATTTAAATAAACTAAATCTGAATCACGAAGATGCTTTGTGAAAAAGAACTTTTTCCATTCGTTAAAGAGATCGCCATAGCCCTCCAAACAAGAAAATACTCTCAACTCGTAATCACCGTTAGAAATTCCAGAAAGAATCAGTTGTTCTTCAGAGTCATGCTCTTCAAAAAAATTATCCACCTCTACTAATTTTAAATGTGCTTCATCTTTTAAAAAATAAAGACTATTCGGATGTACATACTGATGACCCAAGATAAAAAATTCATCATTCGTTGAAAAAGCAACGAGGTGCCGCTCATCTTTAAAGAGCATGTCCAATCCTTTTAATTGATTAAAAAACTTCATCGCATGCATGGCCGGCTTCGACAAACCGTTTTTGTTGATCAGCCCATTTCCCCCACTCAAAAATGCGTGATGCTTCGGGCCTTTTTGCGAAAGATCCGTTCCTAACCAATATCCTAATCCATCTACTTGGTCAAAAAGATCCTTCAAACTTTTTATAATAAACGCTCCTTTGTACAACGTGTCATTTAGGAGATTGCTTCGCGAAACTGTATTACTCCATTCAGAAATGTATAAAGGCTTTGAAATACCGATTTTTTTTATATTTTTTAATTGATTTATTAAAAAATGCGCGTCAGTCACACGTTGAAAATTTCGCTTTTCTCGAACTAATCGATCAGAATAAGGAAACAGAACAAAGGAATAGAAATCAAACTTACATTCAGCAAGTTCGTTGTGAAAAAAGGATGCCAGATCCATTTCATTTGTAACCACAAAGTTCCCACCACCAACTGAAATATTGGGAATCATTCGCTTCAAGATCGCATAAGTAGATTTGTAAAAAGTGATGTATCTAGTAACCAGCTCAGAATCTTTTAGATCATTTGCGACAAGCTCGATCTTCCACTGCTCCACATTTTGTTTTCCGTACCGATTTAAAATATGGCGACAAAAGCCTTCAATAATTTTTTCCCAATCCTCTATGGAATAATGACTTTCCTTAAATTTACCAATCAGCTTATTCACACTAATCCATGGAAGCACACCTATCTCCAACAGAAAATCAAGAATTTCATCTATTGCTTCGTATTCCATCAAAGAGTCCTCGAGAATTCCTTTCGTAAAGACTCCCCAAATCCTGCCATACTTAAAATCAAGGTTTTCTTGCAAATAGGTAAGATGCTGCCTGAGATTATTGTTCAAAACAATCTCAGCTTCTCCGACATTTAATATTGCATTCCAAGTTTCCTTGATTGGGATCACTTCTTTTTTACTTACATCTATTTGAAGAGAAGTCCTTTTTGATACCTCTTGTTCCGATTGATTCTCCTTATATTTCGTAAAGGTAGCTTTCACGTGAGAAGTCGACTGGCTATTCCTTTCAGTTTTCTCCATACTATTTTGTTTTCGATACACTGATGGTGTCATAGCATAATTCTCTTTGAATTTTTTATTGAAACTATTCGTATTAAAGAAACCATTATCCACCGCGATTCTTGTAATCGTTTTGTCTGAAGTCAACAGATCACGGATTGCGTGGTTCATTCTTATCTCACTTAAATAGTCTTTAAAATTCATCCCTAAATTCTTTTTAAAAAATTTGGAAAAATAAGCCGTATCCATATGAACCAAATCCGCCATTTCTGACAATGTGATATTTTCATAATAGCGTTCTTTTATTTCTCTTGTAATGTCTCGGATTCGTTCATCCTGATTCCTCATTTGTGCACTCTGCTCAAGATAAAAACTGCTCAGTTCGTTTAATAGTTGATAGACTTTGCTTATCTGTAAAAAGTTCGTTTTAGCATTTTCAAATAAAAATAAATCAATAATCTCAATAATAATTTGCCGAAGTGGACTATAATTCATATTCGGATTCGCAACTGAATTGCAATTAAATCCAACATATTCAGCCTCGAGTGCCTGAGATAGTAAAAAATCAGAAATTGAAAAATGAAAAAGCAAGTCTTCATTTCCTGTTGTTTCGATAAAACAGCATTCATGCTTATTAACAACAAGAATATCGTCTCTTTTCATTATGTATGATTGGTCATCTATTCGAACCTCTGCCTTTCCTTTAAGCAAGAAAAACAGTTCAATTGTTCTCAAATCATTATTAAAAAAGTGCAAAGTAGTCACCAACTGAATATCACTTTGCGTATCCAGATAATTGATTATTTTTCCCATAACAACATCCCTCCTTATAGTCGTTTTTAAGAACAATAGCTTTATTGATAGCCCTTTCTTTTGATGGTACCACAAAAAGAGAGCCTATATTTTTTAAAAAATCTGTTTTGCGCTCTTTCTTGGATTTTGATCAGTATTTTAGACACTAAAAAAACAGACCTCTTCTTACGAATAAAGTCTGTTTATTCTTATACTTATTTTGAGAACAAATATTTTTAAGCTTCTTGCACCCCTTCATTTTGTACATTGCTTACTGTTGCCTCACCGGACTTTTTTTCGATGCGGTTTCCTAAGCGAGTAATCAATAATACGATAGCCATCAAGCCGCTGATGGCAATCCCAGCCAGATAAGAGTTTGCCCCTGCTGAAATCTTGGTTGCCGCAAGCAGCATCGGTGCTGCGAAACCGGCTAAAGAAGAAATCAGTGTATTCATCGCAATAGCGACCGGAAATTGTTGATGATTAGCTAAAATGGATAATTCAAATGGAATCGTCGCATTGACCATAACAATCCCCATTCCTGAGAACATATTTCCAGCAATATGCAACGCAGGATTATTGAAAAAGACGATACAAATATAAGATAAAGCGAAAGCCACAAAGCCCCAGGCCATCGTATTTGTTTTAGTAATTTTGCGGATATATTTCAATCCAAAAGCGGTACAAATTCCTCCGACATTTCCTAATGCTGTGACCATTGCCGTATACGCTGTACCGTTCCCTTTTGAAGCTAGCAGAATTGATTGATTTGCCATAAAGATCATTAAGCAAAGCGAAGTCACAAAAGTCACGATCAGCATCACATAAACATAGCCATTCAAGCTTTTTACCGTTTTACCAAAACTGATTGAACGTTGGTTAGAGACTTCCTCTTCAGATAATTTTCGATCTTTGGGCACTAAAACTAACACAACGACTAAAATAAGAATCGCTGCCCCATAAACCCAGAATAGATTTTGCCAATTCGTACTGCCTAACACACCGCCGATCGCAGTAAAGCCCATCATTCCTAAATTGTTAAAGCCTACCGCCCAACCCATGACCGCCGCACGCTCTTCACCATCAAAATGTTCTTGCAGTAAAACTGGTCCAACATTACTGATTAATCCTAACCCAAAACCTAGAGCGATCATACATGCTAAAATAATATTCAGACTGCTGTTATAAAAAACTGGCAGTAAACCGCTGATTGCTACGATAGCTACTGAAACGACCCCAATATTTTTTCTGGTCATTTTATAGGTTAACCAAGTAAAAAGTAACGTGGCTATCAGCTGACCAAGCTGAGGAATGGAACTAAGCATTTGTACCTTAGAAATAGGTTCTTGAGGGAATGATTTTGAAATTGCGGCAATTGCTGCACCCACAACCGAGCCTGACATCAACAAAAGATTCATACTTAAAATACCTAAGGCTAGAGATAATTTTTTCTTATTCATAATAATTGCGCTCCTTTATATTTTTTGTTTCCGCTTTCAAATGATAGTTAAAGTATAGGCTAGAAAAAGTACTACAGCCATATGCAAAATTCATGCGCTTTGTGGTCTTTTCATAGATACTTTTTCTGCCTTGACTTTATTTTTGAATGATCACTTTGATTTGAACACTTGCTTCACTTGTTCGAACGATAGCCAATGCTTTTCCTTGGAACAATCGAACATGATCTAGACTGTACGCAGCTTGATTCGTTGGATTTCCATTTGCTAATCCAACGATTTCTCCATTTTCGACAGAAATTGTTACCTGATTATTTGCCGTAGGAACAAATCGTTGATGATCATCGACTGCTTCTAGGGCAAAAAGACTGTATTCTTTTCCTTCAAAAATTCTTTTACTTCGAATCGCGTGAATCGTTGAACTGGTTTGATGCTCGGCTTCGGTAATGATTTGGTTTCCATCATAGGCTACAGCCTTTAATTCCCCAGCTTGATACGGAATTTCCCAATTAGCGATACAACCAATAATAATTTTCTTACCAAAACTTATTCCATTGACAAAAATCTCAACTTCATCGGCATTACTGAAGACACGAACAGCAATCATCCCATCCGTATTGATTTCGAGGCCTTCTTCATTCCAATGAGGCAGGATATGAAGTACAGGTTCTTTTTTCCAATTCGCTTGATAATAGTAATAATAATCCTTAGGAAAGCCGCACAAATCAGCGATACCGAATTGAGAAGAAATAGCTGGCCAACCAAAAGGAGAAGGTTCGCCATAGTAATCAAACGCTGTCCAAAGAAAAACTCCCCCCATATACTGGTGCTTAGTCAAATAATTTAAAACTTTTTCAGGTGTTGCGGTACCTCCTGCTCCGGGATCACCAGGTTGACGCTTTCCAGGTAAAATCATTGAAAATAACGAACCAAAATTGGAGCACTGACAATTTTCTTCATTATCTTTGTAAATTCCTCGTGTTGAAAAATAAGAGGCACTTTCCGTACTCATGATCGCAAGCTCTGGATACTGCTCTTTGATTTTAATCGCACCAGGTCCCATTGCATCCGCTTCTGGATAGTTTACTCCAAGCACGTCATAATTTGCTAGATAGCTTTCATTAACTATACCATCAGGATTTAGTAGTTCTGCTGAAACAACTAGACATTCATAGTTATTTTGTTTGATACACCGAACTAATTTATAAGCGATGCGGCTCCCGAGATTGGTATTCCCGATGACCTCCTCATTCGCTACTGACCAAAACGCAATCGAAGCATGCATCCTGCTTTTTCGAACCATTTTTTCCAAATCAGCAATTCGCCAAGGTGTGCTCTCTAACAACCGATTCTCATTCATTAAAAGAATGCCAAAACGATCGCAAGCCTCCATAAGTTCCTCAGAAGCATAATGATGAGCACTGCGCCAGGCATTGACACCCATTTCCTTCATCGTTTTAATTTTATAATCAACGATATCCTGATTCAGTGCTACACCTACTCCAGCAAAATCTTGATGCTCGCAAACACCTCGCAGTTCATACAAATTCCCATTTAAATAAAAACCTTGTGAATCATAAGCGAACGTTCGAATGCCAAAACTTTTACGGCACTCATCCGTTTCCATTTGAAAAACTGCTTCATACAAATGAGGATTTTCAGGTGACCAGGGTATTGGAGCAGGAAAAATAAATGTTTCTTTAAGAACACGCTTTTCAAAAGGCTGTAACGTTTGTTTTTCTAACGTGATCAGCTGTTCACTGATTCTGATTACTGGCGAGACCTCGACTATCTCCTGTGAGTAATTCTCGATACAAACCTCAGCTCCCATAACTGCTTGTGTTTCTTGAAGCTCCTGTGTATAGACGTAAGCATTTTCTCTATCAAAAGCAATCAATGGTACAAACTCTAACCAAACGTCACGATAAATTCCAGCGCCTTCATACCACCAGCCTTCTGCTCCTGTCGTTGTATCCACTCTTACCAGCAATACATTAGTTCCTTCATTGCCATATCTAGCCATCTCAGAGATATCATAAGAAAAACTTGTGTATCCACTAGTGTTCTGACCTAGATAGGCACCATTTAGCCAAACATCTGCTGAACGCATCACTCCATCGAAATGTAGAATAACGCGCTTTTGATTCATCAGCTCATCGTTTAAAGAAAATGTTTTCCGATAATAACCAACTCCATCTTCCTTTGATCCAGACATAAGTAATTCTGGAGCTTGTTTATAGGGTTGGCTGATTTTCCAGTCGTGGGGAATCGTAATAGTTTGCCATTCTTGATCCAATCCAGAATCAAAATCGGTTCCGGCTAAATTTTTTAATCCTTGAATCTCATCTCCTCTAGCAATCAGTTTTAAAAAATGCTCACCTCCTGCACCGTATGTTACAGATTCTCCAGCCTCTTCTATTAGCGGTGCGGTCAATCCACCTAAAGCGTGGGCTTTTTTAGCTGTTTTTTTAGGCATACCGATTTCTCCATAATGAAACAGCCATTGCTGATTTATTTTTTTCTTTTCTCGCATCTGCCTTTCCTCCTCTGATATCCATTATTCTAGTTCGTTTGTCTCTGTGATATAATGAAAAATACCGACTTCAAGAAACCGTTTACTACAATTTCCCGACCTTTCGGAGGTACTTTATGGCAAAAGATCCTTTTTCTGAGCTCCATTCTGGCGATGCCGACATTCCGCAAATCAGAACCCATTCACCAATCGCCATCTTCTATAAACAAAAAATCGGTGAAAAAATTCTTTATACCAAAGTGCAGGATGGTAAAATCATCGCCTTTGAAAATGAAGAATATCAAGCGTTGCATAAAAATCAAAACTTTGAATTAATGTATGTTTTAAAGGGAGAACTAACAAATTATATTGAGGAGAAGGAATACACTTTTCAAGCAGGAGAAGGCTGTCTATTGAATACACAGATTCTGCATCGGGATATTCTTTCAGATGGCTGCAATGTCGTCTTTCTAAATTTATCGCCTGCGCTGCTTCAGGAATTACTGTCTATTGATTCTGGCGAAGGTCCGATCTTTCAATTTTTACAGCAAAATCTTCAATCTGATGCGCAGTGGAAACGCAGCTATATTGAGTTTACTCCCTGCTTGCCTTATCAAAGCGAAGGCTTTCATGTCATTATTGATTCTTTGCAGCTGGAGGTAGCTACCTCCAAAATCGGTCGTGCTTATTTTCAACGAGGATTGATTTTACGCCTGTTGGATGCATTGGAAAACACCAACCAATTTTCACTTCAGCGGATTGATCTGGATTTATCCAAAGAAGATTATCTTGTTAATCGCGTGATTCATCTGATTGAAAGCCGCTTTGGTAATATTTCTCGAAAAGAAATCGAAGCCACACTGCACTACAATCCTGAATACCTGAATCGACTCTTAAAACGGCAAACAAAAATGACTCTGGCCAATTATGCTCAAATGATTCGAACTCAGAAAGCTCAACAGCTATTAAATACGACTGATTTGACCATTCAGCTTATTGCAGAACGACTAGGCTTTTCTAGTGAGGCATATTTCTATCATTTCTTTAAAAAGCAAACTGGATGTTCACCCAATCAGTATCGACAAAAATTTAAGCTCTAAGAAAGGCTTCGCGAACTCGCTCAGCTTTTGAGCAATAAGACCAAAATATTTCTAAATTGCTTCTCAAATTTCGAAATATTTTTGCTTATTGCCGAAAAAGCTAGTTCGTGAAGCCGGACATGGATATGCCTGTTGTAAAACGATTTATTCATGTGAAAATTTTATACTTTCTTCATAGTTAAAAAAAACCGATTGAGACTCAATCGGTTTTTTTAGCATTGAAAGAATGCTTTTCACGATATTCAGTTGGTAAAATCTTTAAATGTTTTCGAAACATTTTATAAAAATAGGAGGGATTTTCATACCCTACCTTTAGGGCAATCTGTTCAATCGGCGCATTGGTATACGTTAAGTACTCTGCTGCAACATTCACCCGTTGCAGATGAACCAATTTGATAAAGGTTAATCCGGTGTGTTTTTTCAAATAAGAAGATAAATAATTCGGATTGAAGCCAAAGTGCTGAGCCATTTCCTCTAACGTAATGTGCGCATAATTCTTTTCAATATATAAAAGTAACGATAATAAATTAACTGAGCCATCATCTTCTCCAGCAATCACTGTTTGTTCATTAGCAGCTGAACGAATCAACCGACCGAAGAGTGTTAATAATTCTAATCGGATGATCTGATTCGATTGGGTGTCTGGATAATAGTATTCCTGGATAATGTCCTCTAACAGAAAATGAATCTTTGTATCTTGATGCGTCCGAAACAAGCGATAGATATTCTCCCCCTGCGTTTCATTTGAGAGCAGTGAAAAAAGCAAGGAGGAGACTTTTTTGGTTGCTCGATCCTCATACATAAAATGATAATCGTTTAAATTGAAAGCTGTGTCCTTTAGGGTCAGATTGACTACGATAGCATCGGTTTCAATTGGTTCTACACGGTGAATCGTATGGTTGCCAATGATGATCAAGTCATTTTGCTTCAGCTTTAACTCATCGTTTTTCGTAATAACGGTACATTCACCTACCAGAGGTACGATTATCTCCACATAATTATGGACATGAAATGGAATGAAGGAGCTCACTGGCTGTACCGAAATGGCGATTGATTGCGGATTTACCTCTAATGAGTCGTCCAACGTATGAAAAAATTCATAAATAGGCTCGTTTTTCAACACACCTGTTTGTTTTGGTCTCATTTCTGAACCCAACTCATTCCAATTACGAGGATGATTTTTCTCCTGTAATATGGTTAAAACTTCTTCTTCCATTCCTTCAGCTCCCCTCAAAAAAGCTACTATCTGTGTAATAAGTCGAGTAATTATAGGATTTTAATCTTTAAGTTGTTTTTTTGAATGATATTCTTTCATTACTTCGCCTAAACTATCTCATGAATAAATCATTCAAGCAAGACTCAATTTTAGATAAATGAAAGGCGCAATGAAATGGACACACTTAAGCTGTTTTTTCGCAATGGTTTATACAATTTCTCCAGACTAAAATGAAAGCGTGAACAAGTATCTTTAAATCATTGGAGGCGCAAAAAGCATGTTAGATTTATCAAAAAAACCTTATTACTTAGCAGATGAACAAATTCAACAGCTGCAAAGCAAAGTCCAAACTATGACTTTGGATGAAAAAATTGGCCAGCTCTTTTTTGTTATTGGACAGGACGAGGATCAAGTAGACATTAAAGAGTTTATCAAAACTTATCGCCCTGGCGGTATGATGTATCGTCCCGCCTCAGCGGAAAAGATCAAACGACAATTAACAACTGCTCAGGCAGCCAGCGATATCCCTCTATTCTTTTCGGCGAATTTGGAATCTGGCGGAAATGGGATTATTACAGAAGGAACCTGGTTCGGAATGCCGCTGCAAATAGCTGCGACAGATGATCCTGAACAAGCTTACGAATTAGGAAATGTCGCTGGAAATGAAGCCGCTCAAGTAGGCTGCAACATGTCCTTTTCCCCAATTGTTGATATCGATCTGAATTTTCGGAATCCGATCACCAACACTCGAACCTTCGGCAGCGATCCAAAGCGTGTGATCCAAATGGCATCGGCTCAAATTAAGGGGTTGGAAAAGAACAGCATCTTGCCTGTTATCAAGCACTTTCCGGGTGACGGCGTCGACGAACGAGATCAGCACCTGTTAAGCACGGTCAATTCCTTATCGGTTGATGATTGGATAAACTCTTATGGAAAAATCTACCAAACCTTTATTGATCAGGGAATTAGCAGTATCATGATCGGACATATCATGCTACCGGCTTGGGAGAAACAGCTGTCGCCGGATATAAAGGATTCAGAATTGAGACCTGCCTCGGCTTCAAAACGGCTAATTGATGGGCTATTACGTGACGAACTTGGATTTAACGGCTTGACGATTACCGATGCTACACCAATGATTGGTTACAATTCGATTCTTCCGCGAGAAGAACTGTTACCTGCAACAATTAATGCCGGAATCGATATGATTCTTTTTAATAAAAACATTGATGAGGATTATATGTTTATCAAAAAAGCGGTTGAAAATGGCACATTGAAGCTGGCACGAATCAATGAAGCTGTTTTACGAATTCTCGCGACAAAAATGGTACATGGTTTATTTGAAGCGACGATGCCAGAAACGTTGAATTTAAATACTGCTGAACATGCAAAAAAAGCAGCCGCGGCAGCTAAAAAGGCCGTTACTTTAGTCAAGGATCGGGATCACCTTTTGCCTTTGACAGTCGAACGTTATCCACGAATTCGATTGGTTGTTTTAGGTGACTCAGATGACGGAGGTTTTAAAGAGGGCGGCCAAGTTTCCGACCTTTTCCAAAAACAGCTGGAGATACTGGGCTTTCAGGTGACTCTGTTTGACCGAAAGCGGCTAGATTTTCATGAGATTTTTGAAGAAGGCATAGCTGAAATGAAGGAAAAATTTGATCTAGCACTCTATATTGCAAATATCGAAACAGCTAGCAATCAAACCACCACTCGCCTCGATTGGATTCATTTAATGGCGGCGGACGCTCCTTGGTTTATGAAGGCTATTCCGACGATCTTTATCTCAACAGCAAATCCCTATCATTTATTTGATATCCCAGCAGTATCTACCTACATCAATACGTATACTGGGAATAAGGAAAGCATTGACGCAGTACTTAGAAAAATGACTGGTAAAGAAGCCTTTGAAGGGGTTAATCCGGTCGATCCATTTTGCGGTGACTTTTCCGCTAAACTATAAAATTAGGAGTGTACAAAAAATGAGAATTTCAAAAATTTTGATCAATCATATGACAGAACCTATTGGCTTTCAGTTAGATGATCTGCGAATTGAGTTTACAGTGGAAGCAGAACAATTCACAGAAATAACGAAGCAATTAACCATCTGGACAGATAATTATGAAGCCCCCGTTTACCAAAGCAAGCAGGAACCATTTGAAACTAACTATTTTGATGTTCCGTTGACACTGATTCCACGTACTCGTTACCACGTAGAAATTGCAATTCGAGACACCAATCATGAACTTCTTACCAAAGAAAGCTTTTTTGAAACTGGTAAAATGGATGAACCTTTCCAAGCAGATTGGATTGCTCATCCAGATAAAGCTATTCAAAATACACTTTTTCAAAAAAAGATCAGCGTGAAGTCCCAAGTAGCAAAAGCGCGTTTATACGCTACTGGATTGGGGATTTATGAAGCATATATTAATGGTGAAAAAGTTGGTGATGAGTATTTAACGCCAGGGGTTACGGCATACGATCAATGGATCCAAGTCCAAACCTACGATGTCACAGCAGCCTTCCAAAAAGCAGCGGATCATGAGCTGCTCTTCACTACTGGTGACGGCTGGTATAAAGGAACTTTAGGCTTCGATGGCGGAATGAAAAACATTTACGGCGACCAGCAATGTGTCATTGGAGAATTCCACGTGACGTATGAAGATGGTCAAACAGAGATCATTTCCACTGATAGCTCATGGGTAACAACCAGCGGAAAAGTAACTAAATCAGAGATTTATTATGGAGAAGACTTGAATGATACATTAACCCCTTCCGATTGGCAGTCCGTGATCTTACTAGATCAGAATAAGGCACTACTTCAAGACCGATTGAGTCTGCCGATAAAAATTATGGAACGATTGCCTATTCAAGAAATCCTTGAAACTCCGGCAGGTGAACAGGTCCTTGATTTTGGTCAAAATCAGACTGGTTGGATGGAATTTTACAACCGCGAACCCAAAGGCACAAAACTTGTTTTTCAAATGGGAGAAATCCTACAGGAGGGTAACTTTTATCGCGAAAATTTACGTGAAGCAAGAGCCTCTTTTGTCTATATTTCTGACGGTGAAGAAAAATGGGTTCGCCCCCATTTCACTTTCTACGGCTATCGTTATGTAAAAGTCGAAGGAAACACTCAAGCACTGAGAAAAGAAGATTATCAAGCGGCGGTCCTTTATTCTGAAATGGCAACCACAGGCGAAATCAAAACCACTAATTCAAAGGTTAATCGGCTTTTTCAAAATATTCTGTGGGGACAAAAAAGTAACTTCTTAGATATTCCGACTGATTGCCCGCAGCGGGACGAACGACTTGGCTGGACAGGCGATGCTGAAGTCTTTTCTAAAACAGCTGCTTTAAATATGAACGTTTTTCCATTCTTTAAAAAATATGGAAAAGACATCGCTATCGAGCAACAATTGCATGATGGTATGGTTCCAATGTATGCTCCTGCAATGGGGAATTCTGATGGCGGTGCTGCGGTTTGGGGCGATGCAGCAACGATCATCCCATGGAACATGTATCAGATTTATGGTGATTCAGCGATTTTACGTCAAAACTACACAGCAATGAAGGATTGGGTAGCATGGATTCAAAAAAACAGTAAGAGCAGTGATTTATGGACTGGAACCTTTCAATTTGGCGATTGGCTCGCTCTTGATGGAGAAAATCCCGCGTTACCAACTGGAAAAACTGAAGAAGATTTTATTGCCTCTGTCTACTACTATTATTCTAATGACATCATTGCTAAAACAGCTGAAATTTTGAATTTTGCTAACGATGCAACTTATTATCGTGAACAAGCTCAACGGATCAAAGAGGCTATTGTTAAGGAATATATTACTGCAAATGGCCGTTTAGCAATTGATACTCAGACGGCTTATGCAATCGCGCTATATTTTGAATTGGTTCCTCAATCACAACGTTCGCGAGTCGCTAAGGATTTAGTAACCCGCTTGAAAAAGGACAATGACCATCTTAAAACCGGATTTGTCGGTACTCCCTTCATCTGTCAGGTTTTATCTAATTATGGCTATCATAAACTAGCCACGAAAATTTTCCTTTTAGAAGATTTTCCAAGCTGGCTCTATGCAGTAAATCTTGGCGCAACAACTGTCTGGGAACGCTGGAACTCTGTTCTTCCTGATGGTTCCATGAACCCAGAAGGAATGAATTCATTAAATCATTATAGCTTTGGTGCAATTATGGAATGGGCCTATAGCTATCTTCTAGGAATTAAACCAGCTCACCCTGGCTATCAGGAAATCAACTTTTCGCCGCTATTTGATTATCGCTTAAAACAAGTTAATGGACATTTCGATACACCATACGGAACTTTCGCTGTAAGTTATCAAATCGAAGCGGACAGCGAGCACACCATTAAGCTCAACTTGACTGTGCCTTTTGGAACGACCGTACATGTCGATTTACCACGAGGAGAAAATGGTCCGGTAACAGTCAACAATCAGGAAAAAAATAACGGTCGCTTCTCACTTACCTGCGGCACCTATGAAATCGCCTATGTTCCCAGCGAAAATTACGTAGAACACTATAATAGCGAAACACCTGCAGCCGAAATTATGGCAGATGAACTGTTAGTTCAAAAAATTGATGCGATTGATCCTGTGTTAGATTTTTTCAGAGCAGATCCAGCAGCCATTAAGGGCGGTTTAGGAACTATGTCCTTGAGCAAATTGAATACACTATTGCCTTTTATTCAAATCACATCAGAGAATCTGGCAAAAATCAATGACGCACTAGCATCAACGCCTATTCTAAGTGAACGGGAGGAAATCTCATTTGTTTAAAGGTGCATTATTTGATTTAGATGGGGTCATCGCCGACACCTCTACCCTGCATTTTGAAGCTTGGAAAAAACTTACAGACAATTACTTTGCTGCGAAACTTCCCAGTGACTTGGAAGAAAAGACAAAGGGCGTGAGTCGAGCGGAATCTTTGAAGGTGATTTTAAACTATTTAGAGGTTTCTGTCTCTGAGAATATGTTTCAACAGCTTTTGTTTGAAAAAAATGAACAGTATAAGGAGTCGCTTAAGCAGCTATCCCCTGACAATATCTTGCCAGGGGTTGCAACATTCATCTCTGAACTGAAACAGCAGAAGGTGAAGCTTGCTTTAGCCTCTTCTAGCTTAAACGGACCGCTTATTTTAGAAAAGTTAACATTGGCAGAGACATTTGACACCATCGTCGATCCAAGTAAAGTGGAAAATGGCAAACCGGCACCAGATATTTTCATCGCTGCGGCTCAGTCATTGAATCTTCAGCCTTTAGAATGCATCGGTATTGAAGATTCGATTGCTGGACTTAAAGCCATTAAAGAAAGTGGCGCTTTCTCTGTAGCAATAGGAACAAATAGTGATCTGAAGACAGCGGATCTTCACCTTTCAACTACCGCTGAACTAACGTTTGCTGCTGTTCGTACAGCCTATCATCAATAGAAAAGGAGTGAATTATATGGTGGAATCTTATCAAAATCCAATTCTACGCGGTATGTATCCTGATCCGAGCATCGTTTTGGTAAAAGATACTTATTATATGGTCAACAGTACTTTTGAGTACTACCCGGGGATCGCCTTAAGTAAAAGTACAGATTTATTAAACTGGACAAAACTTCCTGGAATCGTCGTAACAACGGAACAAGCGGACCTATCAAAGGCGAAATCTAATGAAGGAATCTTCGCGGTTTGTATTCGCTTTTTCAATGATCATTTCTATGTGATCACTACTAATTTTGCGGAGTTCAAAAACTTTATTATCAAAGGCAAATTGAATGAGAATGGAGAAATTCTTTGGGAACAACAACGGTTAGAAATCGACATTATGGGAATTGATCCGGATCTTTACCATGAAAATGGACGTACCTATGTCACCTTCACAGGCTATATCGATGATAAGGGAACCAAAGCCATTCAACAAGCGGAAATTGAGCTTACAACTGGAGCCATTTTACGCGGGCCAGAAGTAATCAGTCTCGGAACAGGTGGTCGCGATGTTGAAGGTCCTCACATAATTAAGCGAGATAACACTTATTACCTACTGGCTGCTGAAGGCGGAACGGGTGTGGGACATATGATTACGATGTTCAAGTCGGACAATCTTTGGGGACCTTTTGAGGATCACTCGACCGCCAATCCAATTTTTACAAATCGTGATCGCGCAAATGAACCTTTACAAAATATTGGTCACGCCGATCTCTTCCAAGATACAAAAGGAAATTGGTGGTTGACCTGTTTAGGAACGCGCCCATCTACAATTGATTTCAAGCAAATTACCAATATGGGACGAGAAACCCTGCTCTATCCAGTCAATTGGGAGAAAGAATGGCCGGAAGTTAATCAGGGAATCCCTAGTGAAGTGGTCGATATGAAGCAGTTTCCGAAACATCAAAAGGTACTTGTAAATGAACAAAAAATAGTGCCTTTTGTTGATGAATTTAATCAGCCCACTTTAAATCCTGAGTGGCTTAGCTTACGGGATAGCCTTAAGGAAAATATTCTTTTGCAAAACTCTACCTTAACTTTAAAAGGCTGCTCAACAACAATTGAACAAGGCACAACCCCCTCATTTCTCGGAGTCAGACAAACTGAAAAATCAGAAACATTCACTGTTACAGTCGAAAAATCCACTACTTGCAATCATGGAAAGATCGGTATCACCAGCATGATCAACGATACCCATTTTGCTGCTCTTTTAGTTCGAGAAGAAAAAGGAAAATTTATTGTATCTCGTTCTCAAAAAGTAGAAGATTTAACTGTTGAGGAAGATTTGGGAAGCCTTGAGTCATTGCCAACGAAGTTTGAACTGATCAATCAACCAGCAACGAAGACATTCATCGTCACTGACGGTAAAAAAGTTCTAAGCTTTGAAACTAGCTCGCTGCATTTTTCTAATGAAGCCATCGCTGCCCTAAATACAGGAGATGTGCAGGGCATCTATGCTTTGGGTGATGCATCATTCGTTGTTAAAGAGATACAACGTCAAGCGGTTGATGTTGAATAAGATAAATAATACATTTAAGGCACTGTCCATATGCAGACAGTGCCTTAATCTTAATTATTATTGAAACTATTCCATTTGTTACTTGAACATGTCTATCAAATGGTATTTTCCATGTATTAATTACATAAAGCTCGCGAGTATTTCCTTAAGCACCGCCTCTCCATCTAACGTTTCGTAATCTTCTTTCTTGATCATCTTGTAGCTCACCGCTTTGTAGTTCAAAAAATCCTTCAAACGGTTCACTTCGTATTCTGATTGGGGACCGATCATCAGACCATCGATTTGTTGATTTTGGATGGCCTGTTCTGCGATAATTGCTGGAGCAGAATACACGCGAATGGGAATGTTCTGCTCGTCTGCTGCTGTTTGGATGTTTTTTACTAATAAGCCGGAGGTGATACCAGCTGTACAAATCAGCAAAATACGTTTTTCGTTTTCTTCTGTCATATTGTCTACCACCTTACGAGATTTTACGTTTCTTATTATAGATATCTAATACGACTGCCAAAAGTAAGATCAGACCTTTGATTGCCTGCTGCCAGTCAACACCGACACCAAGAATCGACATCCCATTGTTCAAGACCCCCATAACCAAGCCACCGACGATCGCTCCAGTAATGGTTCCGATACCACCTGAAGTAGAAGCGCCACCGAAGTATACAGAAGCCATCGCATCTAATTCTAAAGAAGTTCCAGCTTGTGGTGTCGCCGCATTCAGACGAGCGGCCAAGATTAAGCCCGCTAAAGCGGCCATCATGCCCATATTGACAAAGACCCAGAAAGTAATTTTCTTGGTTTTGATCCCTGAAAGTTGATATGTTGGTCGTTTAACATAGCTAAAGCCATGCCACGACCGTAGCCGAGAACACTCACGACTAAAGTCGCGAGTGTTCTCAGCTAATTCATAAAAAGACCTGTAAACATGCCATAATTGGCTCTGTTTACAGGTCTTTATTTAGGTGATTCAGTTTCTTAGCGCCACACAGTCTTAACTAAAATGATACCCTTTTCTCTTCAGTTCTTGCCATTTCCAGTTTTCTACTTCCGGAAGATCACGACCTTCTGTTCGAATAAAGTCATGATGTTTTGCCAATGTTTCATCCATTTGTACTGAGAAGTCTTTTGCATCTTCTGCATAAACTGCATTCGCTGCTTCTTGAGCTAAATGGAAGCGGTCCAACTCACTGAAGACACGCATATCAAATGGCGTTGTAATATCACCATTTTCACGATAACCATGAATATGCAGATTATGATTGTGACGATCAAAGAAGATGTCACGAACCATACCTTCGTATCCATGGAAAGCAAAGACGATTGGTTTATCCGTAGTAAAGATTTCATCGAACTCTTCGTCAGTCAATCCACGAGGATCAATATCAGGATGACGTAGTTTCAAGATATCCACGACATTGACAAAACGAATCTTCAAATCAGAAAACTGTTCATTCAGAATCGATACAGCCGCTAAAGCTTCCAAGTTAGGTTCTGTTCCGGCTGCCGCAATCACAACATCTGGTTCATCCCCATTATCAGTACTTGCCCAATCAATGACCTTCAAGCCTTTTTCGACCAATTCTTCTGCTTCCTTCGCAGAATAGAATTGTGGACGTGGGTGTTTACTTGAAACGATCAAGTTAATCACTTGTTTGTCTTGCATCGCTTTATCCATAACTGCCATTAGGCTATTTGCGTCTGCAGGCAGATATTCACGAATAAATTCTGGTTTCTTCTCAGCTAAATGGGTCAATACACCTGGGTCTTGATGGGTATATCCATTATGATCTTGCTGGAAGACCGTAGAAGTTGCAATCAGATTTAACGCTGGATATTCTTTGCGCCAAGCATGCGCGCTGGCTTTACGCATCCATTTGAAATGTTGCGTTAACATCGAGTCAACCACACGCAAGAATGATTCGTAGCTGGCAAAGAAACCATGCCGACCAGTTAATACATAACCTTCTAAAAATCCTTCTGCTTGATGTTCTGATAATTGACCATCAATCACACGACCAACCGATGATTGCCATTCGTCGGTACTGTTTTTTGGTTCCGTCCATTGACGATTCGTCACATCAAAGACTTTGTTCAAACGGTTAGATTTCGTTTCATCTGGTCCAAAGATGCGGAAATTGGTTGGATTTTCAGTGATCATATCCCGAGCTTGTTGACCAAAGACGATCATGTCTTGTGCCATTACCGCACCTGGTGTTGTCGTATCAATCGCATATTGTTTCCAATTTGGCATAGTCATTGGTTTTGGATCAATTCCGCCATTGGTGATTGGATTGGTAGACATCCGACGATCGCCTTTTGGTGAGATTTCTTTCAATTCATCGACGATTTTTCCGTTTTCATCAAATAATTCTTCTGGACGATACGATTTCAACCAATCTACTAATTTATCAGCATGTTCCATATCTTCTGAACTTACTGGGATTGGCACTTGATGCGCACGGAAGGTTCCTTCTAATTGTTCGCCATCCCAAGTTTGCGGACCAGTCCAGCCTTTTGGTGTACGGAATAAGATGACTGGCCATTGCGGCATCGCAGCATCTTCTGCTTTACCTTTACGAGCCTCTGATTGAATCGTTTTGATTTCTGTGATTACTTTATCCAATGTTTCGGCCATTACTGGATGAACTTTTTCAGGATCAGTCCCTTCCACAAAATAAGGCTTCCAGCCAAGACCTTCGAAATATTTTTGCAAATCTTCATCGCTCTTGCGAGAAAGAATTGTTGGATTTGAAATTTTTCCGCCATTTAAATAAACAATCGGTAATACTGCACCATCATTCACTGGATTGATAAACACATTTGAGAACCAACCGCCAGCTAAAGGACCGGTTTCCGCTTCGCCATCACCTACAACAGTTGCGGCAATCACATCTGGATTGTCTAAGATTGCACCTGTCGCATGCGAGAGTGAGTAGCCAAGCTCTCCGCCTTCGTGGATAGAGCCAGGTGTTTCTGGTGCCGCATGTGAGGCGATTCCGCCTGGGAATGAGAACATCTTAAATAATTTTTTCAATCCAGCTTCATCTTCAGTGACTTCTGGATAAATTTCACTGTAGCTGCCATCGATATAGGAATTTGACACCATGACTTGACCACCATGACCGGGACCTTCAATATAAAACATATTTAAATCATATTTATTGATTACCCGATTTAAATGAGCATAGAGAAAGTTTTGACCTGCAATCGTTCCCCAGTGGCCGATCGGATGCGTCTTAACATCTTCTTTTTTCAATGGCTTTCTTAACAAAGGATTGTCCTTCAAATACATTTGCGCAACGGAAATATAGTTTGCTGCACGCCACCATGCATCTACCTTTTCAATATATTCCTTTGAATCATAATTGCTGTTCATACAATGAGAACCCCTTTATAGTTTTTTTTACTTTTATTATTTTAGTACAATATACCTTTAATTAGCTTAAAAGTAAACCTTTACGCTCAAATTAATAGTATTTTTTACTTTTATTGGTTTAATAAAATATTGACTTGATCATTTCCAAGCCAATATTTTATCTTCTACTTGATTGTCACATATTCTAAATCAACCAACTTCGCCCATGTAATGATTTGTTCAGTCGTAAGATTCAAAGATAGAACCGTATGGTGTCCGCCGCCGACTTCGATCCATTTACCTACCCCTTCATGGAAGTTTGGTTTTACCTTCCAAAGCACACGAGCCACTGGTAATTTTGGTGCTTCTTCTGTTGGTTCAAACGCTTCAACCTCATTGATTAATAATTTATAATGCGTTCCAAAGTCTGCCATTGAGACTACCACGCCGTCACCAGCTTTTCCATCAAATACCAAACGAGCCGGATCTTCACGGTCGCCCATTGATAATGGTGAGACAACAATCTTAGGTTTATTAACAGCCAATGTTGGATCAACTTCCATCATATGGGATTGCAGAATGGCTTCTTTTCCAGCAGCTAATTCATACGTGTAATCTTCCATAAATCCAGTGTTTTGATTATGCGCCATGACTTTCATCAAACGATCCAAAGCGGCTGTTTTCCAGTCGCCTTCTCCAGCAAAACCATATCCTTCTGCCATCAAGCGTTGCACCGCTAGTCCAGGTAATTGCTGCATACCATAAAGGTCTTCAAAGTTTGAAGTAAAGGCATTGTAATCACCTGCTTCTAAGAAACGGCGAATGCCGATTTCTTGTTTCGCTTGCACCTTAACGTGGGCTTCCCAAGTCGCCCGATCATAATCGCCATAATCAAAATCATATAATTCTTTGTATTCGGCAAACAGAGCATCCACTTCTTCATCCTTGACTGCATCAACATACTGCACCAAATCACCAATACCGAAGTAATCAACGACCCAGCCGAACTGAATCTGCGCTTCAACCTTATCACCTTCTGTCACGGCAACATTGCGCATATTATCACCAAAACGAGCCACCTTGATGTTAAAGCTTTCATTATATGCTACTGCAACGTCCATCCAGTCAGCAATTTGTTTTTGGACGCTTTCTGTTTGCCAATAGCCAACAACGATTTGATTTTGCTTTTTCAAGCGGGCATTAATAAAGCCATACTCACGGTCCCCATGAGCCGATTGATTCAAATTCATAAAGTCCATGTCGATAGTTTCCCAAGGAATACTTTCATTGAACTGTGTCGCTAAATGCAGCAAGGGTTTTTGTAATAATTTGGTCCCACGAATCCACATTTTTGCTGGTGAGAAGGTGTGCATCCAGGTGATTACACCTGCCACCTCATCACGATAATTGACTTCCTTCATAATTTTTGTAATCGTATCAGAAGTTACCGCTAATTCCTTTAACACGATGGGATAGTTCATTTTTCCGCTATCATTCAGTCCTTTTACGATCGCTTCTGCATCAGCTTTTACACTTTTCAGCGCTTCTTCTCCATATAAATGCTGCGATCCTACGACAAACCAAAATTCTTTTTTGCTCACTTCTAACATAGCTATTCGCTCCTTTTTAACATTGATGTTTTATTTACCTTGCCCATAATAGGCATTTTTTCCGTGTTTTCTTAAATAATGCTTATCTAAAATACGCTGTGGCAATTCTTCGGCAAAACTGTTCAATTGACGTGCAAAAAGATTCATTTTGGCAACCTCATCTAAAACCACCGCGTTCATGACGGCGCTATCTGCATCTTTTCCCCAAGTAAATGGTCCATGTCCATGTAATAGCACACCAGGTATCTCCATAACATCAATCCCGCATTCTTTAAAAGTTTCAATGATGACATTTCCTGTTTCGTGCTCATAGCCAACGTCAATCTCTTCTTGAGTTAAAAATCTTGCACATGGAACTTTGCCATAGAAAGTATCTGCATGGGTCGTCCCCATTGCCGGTAAATCCAGTCCGGCCTGTGCCCAAATGGTTGCCCAAGTGGAATGGGTGTGGCAAATCCCGCCGATTTCAGGAAAGGCTTTGTACAACACCGCATGTGTCGGTGTATCTGAAGAAGGATTCAAATCCCCCTCAATTATATTGTTGTCTAAATCGACAACGACCATATCGGATGCTTGCATTTGTTCATAGCTTACGCCGCTTGGTTTGATGACAAAATAGCCGGTCTCTTTGTCAAATGCACTGACATTTCCCCAAGTATATTTAATCAAGCCTTGCTTGGGTAATTCCAAATTGGCCTGAAAAACCTCTTCCTTTAAATGCTCTAACATTTCAACTTCGCTCCTCATTCGTTTCGTAATTCGTATTAAAATATTCATTTTTTCTCTTGCCTAATCATGCAGTTGCTGCATGATTAGGCAAATGGTTCTTTTTTGTCATGTATGTACGACAAACTGAAATCCTTATTTTAATGAAGTGATCGCTTCGGCTTCGATCGATAAACCTTTCTCGTAGCGATCAATAAATTGACTATATCCTTGTAGATCTTCTGTCGTCGGTTCGATGGTCACTCCTTCACTCGTCGCAAATACTTTTTGTTCTAGAAAATCTGACAGAGAAAGATTTTCTTCTAATTGGTAAGCAGCAAGTAAAGCGATGCCCCAAGCGCCCCCCTCACCCGCTGTCTCCATTACCGTCACCGGAGCTTCCATCGCTGAAGCCAAGATTCTTTGGCCCACTACAGGTGTCTTGAAAATTCCGCCATGCCCGACGAGCTTATCGATCTTGATATTTTCCTTTTTCAAAATCTCCATTCCGATGCGCATTGCACCAAAGGCACTAGATAAATGCAGACGCATAAAGTTGGCTAAATCAAACTTACTTTCAAGTGTTCGGACAAATAATGGACGTCCTTCATTCATTCCGGTGATATTTTCGCCTGAATAGTAACCGTAAGAAAGCATCCCGCCGCAATCAGATGTGCCTTCCAATGCTTTTTCAAATAGCGTATGATACAGTTTGTCTCCACTGATTTCTAAACCTAGTGCGTCAGAAAATTCCTTGAACAAATTGACCCAGGCGTTGATTTCTGAAGAACAATTATTTGTATGAACCATTGCTACTAAATCGCCTACGGGTGTAGTGACCAAATCGATTTCCGGATGAACCTGTTTGAGTTTTTCTTCAAGAACGATCATGGCAAAAGCTGAGGTTCCAGCCGACACATTCCCAGTTCTTTGGCGGACACTGTTGGTTGCCACCATGCCGGTCCCCGCATCGCCCTCTGGCGGACAAAGAGGAATTCCCTCCTGCAAAGTACCTGTCGGATCGAGTAAATATGCTCCTTCTTTCGTCAAGTTGCCAGCTGATTCCCCAGCTAGTAAGACCTTCGGCAGCACTTGATTCAGCTCTTGCTTGAAGGCGGTACCTTTAGTCAAGTCGCTAAATTGCTTCAGCATCTTTTGATCATAATTCTTTGTTTCAGTCTCGATTGGGAACATTCCAGACGCATCACCTACACCCAAAACCTTTTGTCCGGTCATCTGCCAATGAATATAACCTGCCAAAGTAGTCAAAAATCGAACTTCACTTACGTGCTCCTCTTTGTTCAAAATCGCTTGATACAAATGAGCGATGCTCCAGCGTTGCGGGATATTATACTGGAAAATTTCCGTTAACTGCTTTTCTGCCTCTTCTGTAATCGAATTCCGCCACGTTCTAAAAGGCACTAGCAACTCATCATTTTTATCAAACGCCATGTAACCATGCATCATTGCACTAAAGCCGATTGAACCGATTGTTGTTAGGGTTTCACCGTACTTCTCAAATACTTCGGTCGCCATTTTGCGATAGCTTACTCGTAAGCCCTTCCAAATGTCTTCAAGTGAATAAGTCCAAATTCCGTTCTCCAGCGTATTTTCCCATTCGAAGCCCCCAGCAGCAATCGGAACCAAATCGGAACCGATTAAGACTGCTTTGATTCTAGTTGAACCAAACTCAATCCCTAAAGCTGTCCGGCCATCCATAATATCCAGCTTGGTTTTTGCAATCATTTCCTTCGTATCGATAGGAATCTCCTCCTTTTTTCTCTTTTGTTACCGTTATCATACATTTTGTGTACGTACACGTCAATTAAAATCTTATGTTTTGTTCGTACAAATATTCCGGTCAACAAAAAAACAACTCACCGAAATGAGCTGTTTTTCCCAACTTATTATAATTGTTTCACTGAATCACGTTCGATCAATGTAGGTTCATATAGAATATTCTCTGGATCGTGTCCTTCTTCAATCGCCTCAATGATCCAGTTTGCCGCATCATGTCCCATTTGGTCTTTCGGATGATTCAATGTAGTCAGCTTAACATTTCCGAGCTTGCTTAAAGCTGAATCATCATTCCCGACAATCGATAGCTCCTCTGGAATCTTGAACTTAGCTGCGGTTAGCTGATCTACTAATCCACTAGCGATCTGGTCGTTATAACACACAATGCCTGTAAGTAATTCTGACTCTAGACGTGCTATTACCTGCTCATAGACGTCCTTTCTCGTTTCGGTCTCATAGGTAATAATATCCTCTGGAGAAAATTGGATGCCGTACTCTTCGCAGGCTTTGATAAATCCTTTCATCCTATATTTCCCTTGTAGGTCATCGATCTTCGTTATTAGCAACAGTTTTTTATGATTCTTTTTAATTAGGTACTCTGTTGCTAGATACCCGCTGGCGACATCATTGACACAAATATATGGCGCGCTGATTTCTTCATAGACCGCATTGATCATCACCATTGGAATTCCCTGTTCCTTTAATCGAACATACAAAGCCAAATTTGGATTGTATTGATTACTTTTTGTTGGTTCAACAATCAACCCTTCCACTCCTTGGGTAATCATCTTCTCAATACATTCCTTCTCCTGCTGAAAATCATTGTTGGTGCTGGCTAATAATAACGAATAACCTTTTTCCCGTAATGTTTTTTCGATACCACGAATGATCGAAGGAAATATGTAATCTGATAAGTAGGTGGTGACCACGCCGATGGTCTTGTGAGCGGAGTTTGTATTTTCCCCACGCCTATATTTCACGTCTACATAGGTTCCTGAACCCTTCTCCTTTCTAAGAAAGCCTTCATTCGCTAATAAGGCAATTGCTTGCCGAATCGTATGTCGGCTGACCTGATAATCCTTTTGCAATTGTAGTTCGGGAGGGATTGTTGTATTTTCTGGATATTCGCCTGAAAGAATTTTTGATTTCAATTCATCGGCGATTGTTTGATATTTTGATTGATTCATAGTTTCTCCTTTCTTTTCCGTTAGTCTTTGTATACAGATTAACAGAAAGGATCAAGGATTACTATATATGTCCGAACAACTTGCAATTTTTTTCTGTTAGCCAGACATATTTCTTCGCTTAATAGTAAAAACCTTGGACTTTCTTATTTGAAAGTCCAAGGCTGTGAATAGCTTATACTTTTGTCTTACTAGAGAGTGACGAATCAATCGACTTCGTAGCGAGAAGTAAATGGCTCCTCACTGCTCTTCGTAGGGCAAGGTGTCATTTTGTTGGAGACTGCTTATTGCAAGTCCAGCATTTCTCAAATACCTCAAAAAAACTACCTATAAAAATAAAACTACCGGGTTAGAAAGAGAGTTTAGATGTTAAGAGGCAGTTTCATTCTCACATTCTTTATTGTAAACAAATTTGAAGAAAAGAAAAGATAGAATGCAATATTTTTATCCCATAATTTTAATAAAGTAAAAATATCATTTAACTTTTTTCAGCTTGATTGCTTTAATTTTCTTTTGATTGTTAAAAATTTGCAATTCTAATCGGTCTTTTTCCAGCTTGACGATATGGTATTCTGTTTGGCTATCTTCTCTGGTTAGGATAATATTTCTCTTTGAAGAGTTTGCTGTGATTTTCGCATCTTTCATTAGAATGTAACCATTTTGTCTGATATTCCAACATCTGTGGTCATTACTTTTTGCTTTGATTGAATATTTCACCGACTGATTTGACCAAGTTCCTTCTAACCAAGTCGGGTTATTGACAGCATAGGCATTGAGAAAGCCAAATAAACAGAATACACATAAAATCAGCAGACAAAATAGCAAACGTTTCCGTTTCTTTGTAAGATTTTGCAAACTCCGCAATACTTTATGATTTAGCTGCTTTATTCTACTTGTTTCCCTTACCAAAAGATCTCTTCCCTTCTTTCTAAAATACGCCTTCTCCTATAGCTAACACTATAAAGGAATTTCGATGCAATAAGTTCAAACTATCCTAAACGGTTATTTTTCTGTCCTGAACGTAAAGATTATTCTGCTAGTTTGCATTGCAATATAGTTGAAAATACTTTACTATATTGTTAAGCAAACTAGTAGAAAGAGGGACACGCATGAATCAACAGGTTTCATCTCAAATGCTTAAAGGAATTTTGATGGGCTGTATTTTGATTATTCTGTCCAAAAAGGAGTTATATGGCTACAAAATTAGTGAAGAGCTGCAACACTTCGGATTTGACAGTATCCCTAAAGGAACCATCTATCCCCTATTAATGAATATGGATAAAAAAGGATTAATTGTCGGTGAAATGCGTGCTTCTGACGAGGGGCCGCAAAGAAAGTATTACCATTTGACAGAAAATGGTCTCAACGAAAAGGAATCGTTTATCAAGCAGTGGGTATTTTTGTCGGGGAACGTTGCAAAGCTATTAGAGGAGAATGAATAAAATGAAAAAGTCATCGCCTATAAAAGAAAACGCGAAATTACAAGAATTTTTAAATCCAGTCAATGACGACTATTATGGAAACTTATTGCTCTACGTTAGAAGCAGATCCTTTCTCAAAGACGAAAACGTATTAGAAGAAGCACTATTAGAAATCCTTCAGGATATTCTCGATGCTCAGGAAAATGGAGAAACGGCTGAAGATTATTTCGGCAAGCAGCCTAAAGAAATCGCTGATGATCTGCTAAAAGAAGTCCCCACCAGTATTAAAGATGGGGTTCACTTGGTTGTCGCTGTTTTATTTGTTTACGCTCTTATTACTGTGATTCCGACACTTGCTTCTCCAGATGCATTATTTGATGTGGGAAAATTAGTGATCGGCGGCATCTATTGGACTATCCTTGCAATAATAATTGTATGGCAAATCGGAAATGATGCGTATACGACTAAACGAACCTTCAAGAAATATCTGGCAATCTTTCTAACGATTTTTTTTGCGATTCTTGGAATCAGTCTATCAATCTTTCTAGATACCAGTCTGACCTTCAACACTGAAGGTCTAGTCGGAATCACAATAATCAGTGTTATTACTGTGATCTGTGGTGTTTTCTTTCTCCGCCAAACAGACAAAAAAGACTTAATTCCTTTTATTCCTGTTCTGCTTACGGCAGCGATAATTGGTATTCTCTACAGAATCCCTTTTTCTCAGGGATTTTTGATAAGTAATTTTGGGAAAATAATTGTGGCAATCTGTATGATTCTAAGTCTTATCAGTTTTTATATCTTATTAAACAAAGGAATGAAAAATAGAAGGCATGAGTAAATCATGACCAATACTGGCCGTCACAATTAATGAAAAGGAGTCGGAAATATGCAAAATTTTGATTTTACTATTGGAGATACGAATTTTATCAGTCTAGTCAATGCTCAATCTTATGAGAGCTTTATTGATGAAGACTGGGATTTAATTTCCGATTTAATTCCTCATGTCATCACGCAACAGCAAAAAGGGAATATCTTGATGTATCAAATGACTGGTGAAGGAATCGAAGCTGATTGGAGAATCGCTATCACTCATGATTCTGTTACTGTCAAAAAGTATCTAAAGAAAACCGTGAATTACATCACGGTTACAGATGGCTCACTTTATTTGATCGATTATACAAATCTAACGATGGCTGCTCAATTTTCAGATGAGTTTATCCCTGATCAGGATTGTGCTCAGTTCAAAATTGAGCTTGAGAATGGCAGCTATGCTGTCACTAGTTATTTATTTAAGGATGTCGATAACGAAATTCTTATCAATGATGAATGTGATATGCTTCTCGTTTTCCAACCATATACTGATGCTCTTCCATATTTAAATCAGCAAATTTGCTGGAGCACTTTTTAATTGAGGCCTTCTTACCGCTTCTTACAGTTGACTAACAGTATTGTCAGATCGCTATATTCTCGCTTCTTTTCTGATATGATTTTCTAAAGGAGGAGAATACTATGCTCGATGCTTTCTTTCAATTTTTTATAGATATGATCACCGGTTTTATTGACATGATCATTTCATTTGCCTACATTCCATTCGAGATCTTTGCAGATTTTATCAATGCAATATTTAGTTAAGAACCGTTCCAGTTGCTTCACTAGAAGCCTTTTACGCAATTAAATCTGCCAGTTGACTCACATTACTCAACCGGCTGAGAAAAAATCTGATGATACTTTTTTGATTGATGTGAATATCGTTCAAACAGGATTAAGCATAAGTAGTAAAATAGCCCTCAGATTCCGATAACTGGAATCTGAAGGCTATTCATCATTCTACTCAATTGGAATAGCGGTCTTCCGCTCCAATTTTTCCGCTGATTTTGGCAAAGTAACTTTCAAAATACCGTCCTTATACTCAGCTTTAATATCTTCTTCTCTCACATTTCTAATCGCAAATTGTCGGCGAACACTGCTGAAGCTTCGTTCGCTTCTAACCAAATTTCCTTTGTCATCTTCTGTTTGAGTATCTGTTTGGTGTTTTCCTTCAATCGTCAACACACCATTTTCATAATTGATTTGAATGTTTTCCTTAGGAATTCCAGGTAATTCTGCCTCCAACAAATACTCAGTGTCTGTTTCGTGGATATCCGTCTTGACCATATTGCCCTTGAACCCTTCAAAAAAATTCCGTCCAAAGTCCTCAAAAAAATTGAAAGGTGTCATGTCGAATAAATCAGAGCGACGAGGAATCATGTTGTTAGCCATTTTGACCATTCCTTTCTTTTTTTTATCTTCCTTCACTTATAATTTTACTCACGATAACTAATTTTTCAAGCGAAAAGTAACGGAAAATGAAGGTTCATTGTGAAAATTTTTTAGTTATTCATTTAACTATAAAAATCAGTAAAAGACTTCCAAAATGAATCGATTAAAAAAATTAATCGTTATTTTAAAACTAATCTATTCTAGATTGCAGTTTCTTATACGACAAAAACTGGTCAATGTGATTTCTCTTTTGTTTATCGCCATACAAATAGCTTTTTGTCTAAAATTTCGAATCCAAGATGACAATAGAACTGATAAATAGAATCTGAATCCGTATAAAAAATATTGGCTTGCCCTTCTTCAATGCGACTAGCTTCTCAAAAACAGATTCTTTCTATAAAAAAATTCAGGTACCCCTTTTTTTGAGTGATACCTGATTTTTACTATTCATTGATACTATTTCCAGAAAGTTGAACATGTCGCTTTCTTTCGGATAAATCATTGACGAGATTTTGAATTGCCACAATTGCTTGCGGTGTTACGTAAGGGTCCATTGAAACGAAGGGAAAATCCTCGGGGAGGCCTTCTCTTGGCCCCGTTGTGATCAGTCCGTCATAAGACAGGACCTTCTCGACCATCTCATCATGGCTATCCCATAATTCGTCCAAATGGTGTATTTCAAAATTTCCGTAAACGATTTGGGTAATCACCCGTGAAATAAACTTTTCTTCTGTTGGCGTAAGATCGGAAACTAATAATAGATGATGCGGCTCATCCTGAGAAGCCAGCAGCTCCAGACTTTTTTCTTCCTCTGTCAGTAAAAGATAGACGTAAGTTGTAATAAAATCTTGCGTCTGATAAATAGCGTACTTATTGACAAAAGCTTCCACAATGTCCGTTACCTTCTCTACCGCATGCTGATGCATAATAGTGACCATATCTAGAAAAATGGTGCGATTTTTTCGTAAAATGGATAGAAAGTCGCCTTTTTCGTCAAGAAGATACGTGGCATTCAACAGAACAGTGGTTAACTCAATTTTTCGTTCTTTGTCCAATGTGCCTCCCAGCAACTTTGCAAACTCTTCTGTCAACTCCATGTGCATTTTAAAAAGCTGTTTATATCTAGGATTGTCCTTTAACGCTGCCTTTCTATGCTTCTCGCTGAAAATAAGTGAATCCGTGAAAGACAACCATAAGCAATCCCGCAACAGTTCATCTGATATAGATAACTGAAAAACTTCCTTAATCATTAAGCTGAGTTCTTCCACTGTTTTTCCTTCTGGCAATACTAAAGGTTTCGTTCGGAGTTCTTCTTGAGGATAATGATGTTTATTTTTTATTCGCCACAAACTGATAAAAAAATTATAAGCCAAGCGCTTTTGAAAAATATGTTGATTTTTCATATCATTTGTCTTAATAAACTCTAAAACGAAATTTTTGATCGTTTTCAGATGGCCCTCACTCAAATCTGGCAAGACTGTCTTTAACGTATAGTGTTTCTCAATAAAATAACGGTAGTAAAAATGCCGAATCACACTTTCTTTCCCCACAATACGCAAGGGGCGATAGCATAGTTGAATACCTACACGTTTTAAATCGTTCTCTATTTTTTTTAAGTAACGTTGAGTATTGGAAGAACTCAAATATAAGTGTTTTGATAATCCTTCGATGTTATCACTGCTCTCGTATAACAAATGTTCAAGAATCTTGAATTCAAGAGAATGGGTCAATGCCTCAGCATATAGTTTTCCAATGCTGATCCCTTCCTTAAGCTTCACCCGATGCAATCCTTTAGACTTCTCAACAATAAAATCGTCCTGCAAGTCATTGATGAGACTAATATCATTCAATAAAATCGGTAACGAACAATCTAATTCGTTGAGAATTGCATCGCTCGACACCCCTTGTCGGTTATAATACAACAGTTCGATTAGTTCTAATCGACGTCTGTTGCTTGTTCCTAAAACCTGTCGAAAATCCATCCTATCTCCTCCAACTTCGTTAACAATGATACTTTTGTACGGTATCATACTTCTAACAATCCTAAAGCGTGAATTCAAAAATTTTAAATTAAATAACGTTTTTTGATTTTAAAATTTTGCTCTTTTTATTTTACTCTTTTTCAACGAATGGATGTAGTATTTTTGACCATTTTTATCAGATTACAATAAAAAAGGATTTTTCTCTCACATCTCAGCTCTTAATACTATAGCCACCTATAAAACAGCGATAAAATAACAGCGGATATCTAATTGTGACGTCAAAAAAAGACATTTCTCAAAAATCAAGAAATGTCTTGTTGGATCAAGTAATTTTTTTTTTAGCGACTAAAAGTCACTCCAATTTTCTTCATCGACTACTTCAGCTTTTTTACGCTGCTTTTTCGACTGTTTCGGACGTTCATAATTGTATTGTTGGTAATTATTTCCTCTGCTACTGTCAGCTCTTGGAATGATTAATGCCAGTAGTATATAGAGAAATACTGGTGCACCTACCAGGATTACACTGATAAAAACAAAGATTACCCGTGCAATGGTCGGATCAATCCCAAAATATTCAGCAATCCCTCCGATTGTTCCAGTGAGCATTCGGTTTGTCTGTGATTTTGTCATTCTTTTTCTCATATAAGTTTTCTCCTCTAGTTGTCATAGTCCTTCAGGAAGATATTACCAGCTTTTGAAGAAACCTCTATTTCGGCCGTCTCTCCTGCAGCTCGTTGAAAATGCAATACTTTCTGGGTATTTCCATTTCTTTTCTGTACAGTTTCACAATTGGCGAAACGATAATTAATCGTACCAATTCCTGTTTTCGCTACACCCTCGATACCCACAGTTTGCGGCAATGATACTTTGACATTGCCATTGACGGATTGGGCTTCGATTTTTTTCAAATTCTCATTGCCTGCGGTTATTTTGATATCTCCATTGATCAAGGAATATTCTGACCGCACAACAGCTGCTTTTGAAATGATCGTGCCAGTCACTGTCTCGATCAACGCGTTCGTAATCTTACCTTCGCGAATTTCTACATCATTATTGGTTCCTTCAAATTCCAACATCGACGCATCAAGTTCTTTAATCAACATTGTTCCATTCGTTGCTTTAATCGAAGCATTCTTAGCTACAAGTTCTTCAATCATCAAGTCACCTGTCAGTAATCGAACAGAAAGATGATTGTATTGACGTTTTGGTAAATAGAAGGTCAATTTGGCGTCAACCCGTTTATTTGGTACATGAAAAAGTATTTGATAGTTATTAATATCAATATGGCTGCGTTCTAGAAAGGCGTCGATTGGATCTGGCTCATCCATATTACCTAGAAGAGCGACTGTTGCCTCAACCTTTATATCATTGATCGTCTCGTCTTCCCAAGTTTTCAAAATTACTTTTCCCTTCGCCAACTTGATATCGATAGTTTTGGCGTCTATGTCTTCAAAGGTAAATTGATGACTGAAATGTGTTTTTGCTGTTCCATAAAATTTTGGATTCATCTTTTTCCAGTCGAAATCATTTGCTACCTTGTCCGAAACTCTCTCGGTTGTTCTTGTTACCATCCGGGCGATACGGCTGGCCAAATCAGTGGGTTCTTCATGGGGACGATCCATTGGACGATATTTTTGTTCTTCAAAATCATCCGGAACTTCAAAAAATCCATCCGATACATAAGGCCCTTCCGGTGAAGTAAACATATCTGCGTCAATCGCTCGACGCTCATGCTTCAATAATTCGATTTCTTCTTCCAGTTCCTTCAGCTCGATCTTCATTTGATTATAGATCACTTCATTTTCTGCTGAAATGATCCCCAGCTCAGCTTCAAGATTCAGTTCTCTAAATTCTTCTTTTTTCTCCCGCAATGCTTCTATTTTTGTCTGCAACGCTTCATCGAACTCATCAATTTTTGATCGTACTGGATCTTTTTCTTTTGGTTCTGGCTCCTTATTTTCCCATTCATCAATCATGCTGGATACACTGTCAGAAGGCTGCGGCTTTTCTGATATTTCTACATCTGGTGTTTCTGGTTCTAGTTCTAGCTCCAATTCCGTTTCGGCCTCTGCTAGCTCTTCGAATGCTGACTGATCCAGATATTCGTCGTCTGTTAGCTCCCGTTCAGATCCTTCATTAATTGTTTCTTCGTTCTCGAATTCTGAGTTCTCTTCCATCTCTGTGTTTTTTTCATCTTCAACAGATTCCATAAAGCCGTCTGATTCGAGTTCTGGTTCAGGCTCAATCTCTTGCTGGAATGTTTCTTCGTGTTCTGGTTTATTTACGGGTTCTTCTAATATTTCAGTTTCTGATGACTCTTCAACTATTGGTTTTTCTTCAGTCTTTGATGCTGTTTCTGATGTTGTTTCTTCATTTAAACCAAGACTCTCTAATAAATCCAAGCCTTCCTCTGGCGATAATATTCCTTTTTTGATAGATTCTAAAATTTTTTGTCGTTCGTTCATGATAATCTCTCCTCGACGAAATGTTCTATGAGTCTATTATGCACAACCCTCGTCACCACGTCATGGGTCGAAAGGACTATATTTCAAAGAATAATTTTCATTATTGCTGTTAGTTCGTTTTCTAAAAAGTAGAAATTGCAAAAAATTTGACTCGTAGCTAATTCGTTTCAATTGAAAAAATTCATTTTATTCTCGTCACGCATACGTTCAAACTATATTACTCAATCAATAATTCAAGTGAGATGTCTGTTCTTCACTTGAACCAAACAAACTGCAAAAGTTTGACTCGCAGCTAGCTCATTTTAGTGACTTCATTTTTCTAAAAACCAGAAAAATGAGGATATTTTCGCTTCGCATATCCTCCGACTACACATTTTCAAACGTTTTAGAATAAAATTCTTGATCCTTTTTTACACCTAATAAACTGCGAAAAGTCGGACTGACAAAAAGAGTGAACTGTTTTTGTCAGTTCACTCTTCGGATTTATATTTTAAGCTTAAGATTTAAGCGTTGTTTTTCTAATTAGAAATCGCTCCATGTATCGTCTGCAACTGTTTCGGCTTGTTTGGCTTGATTACCAGTTGAAGATTCATAGGGTTGTTGGTACGCTCGGCTCTCAGTTTCTGCTTTAGGAACAAGCAGCATAAGCAATAGATAAAGTAGAATTGGTGCGCCTTCTAAGAAAAAGCTTAGGAAGACAAAGATGACACGTACAGTCGTAGGATCAATTCCAAAATAGTCCGCAATTCCGGCTAACGTCCCTGTTAATACTCGATTGTTTTGTGATTTCGTCAATTTTTTCATTTTAATTTTCTCCTTTTCCCAAAAACACTTTTTTGGAACCCGATTTGAATGTATTTTGTTTTTCCCACTCGCGATGTGTTTTTATCTTATGTCTATATTATGCTCAATCTTCTTTGATTCGTCATAGGGCGAAAGGTGTATTTTTCATCTAGTTATTTGGTCGGAGTTTTTCTAGTTCTTCTATTTATCAGCAATTAGAGACCAAAATCATTCAAACTTTCCACTATAATATGCTAAAGTAAGTTTGGGAATTTCTTATTTTCAAGATAGTTTATAGAAAGGATGATGTACTTGATTCACATTCGTGAAATGACCCTTCAAGATAAGCCAAGACTTAGACAATTATATCTAGAAAGTCGGCGTACAACCTTTTATTGGGATGATCCCGAGTTGATGCATTTAGAAGATTTCGATCGTGACACGGAGGCTGAACTTGTCTTCGTTGCAGAAGTCGAAGAAACAGTCATTGGCTTTATTTCTTTATATGTTCCAGATAACTTCATTCATTGCCTATTTGTTGATGTCCACTACAAAGGACAAGGAGCTGGTCATCTGCTTTTGGAAGAAGCGAAGCACCACTTAGAGTTACCAATGAAACTGAAATGTTTGTCACGGAACACTTCCGCATTGGCTTTTTATGAAAAGGAAGGCTGGAAAAAAGTTCGAGAAATAAATGTGCCAGATGCTTATTGGAACATGATATATCAATGATTTAGATCCGTTCTTGTATGATACTTTTCTAAAACTTATGTAATGCAGGCTTCAGCTAGTTACTTTGAATTCCAAAAAAAGGCTTGCATTTCCACTGAAACCATGTGAAAATAAACACAATAAGTTCTTCAGGGCAGGGTTTAATTCCCGACCGGCGGTGATAGTCCGCGAGCCTTTTGGCTGACTCAGTGCAATTCTGGGACCGACAGTACAGTCTGGATGGAAGAAGAAAAGCGTGTGTTTGTTGATCCTTCAGATGACAAACCCTATTTGAATCAATCAACTACACCTTTTTCTACTTTGACTGTGCCTTGCAAATGTTGTTGTAAGGTTCTTTTTTATGTTTTAAGAAAGGTGTGTTGAAATGAAATTTACTGCAAGAAAACTAGTCATGATCGCAATTTTTGGTGCTCTCTCTTATGTACTGATGCTCTTCAAGTTCCCGCTGCCGTTTATGCCGCCCTTTATGGATTTTGATTTGGCAGGTATTCCAGAATTGTTAGGAACATTTTTGTTAGGGCCTGTTTCGGGGATCTTTATCGTGCTGATCAAGCTCTTGATCAAGCTGGCGACAGTCGGAACTGCTTCAATGTTCACCGGCGAGATTCAAAACTTTATTTTGAGTCTTAGTTTTATTTTGCCTGCCAGCTTGATTTATCAACGGTCGACCAACAAGAAAACAGCTCTAAAAGGGATGCTGGCCGGAACAGCCTTAGTGACCTTTGTGGCGTGCCTCTCAAATGTGTATTTCATCATTCCTTTTTACACCAAACTTTACGGGATGTCGATGGAAGCGATCATCGCGATGACGCAAGCAGTCAATCCGATGGTGGATAGTGTTTGGAAGCTTGTAATTATCGGGATCGTTCCCTTCAACTTGTTCAAATACGGAGTTACGACCGCAATCGTCTACTTCTCACTAGACCGTTTGCGTGCGATTTTTCTTAGACGGGAGTATTTATAAATGGAATTTCAAGCAGCTGTTGAACAATTTTATCAAAAACTTGGTCGAAAAAAGATTATGGCCTTAGCAACCAGTTTGAATGATCACGTCATGGTACGAAACGTCAGTGTCATTATTCATGAAGGCAAAATCTTGTTTAAAACCGATCAGAATTTTCGTAAAACCAAACAACTCATCGAGAATCCACAGGTGGCGATTTGCTACTGGGGTGTTCAGATCGAAGGCATCGCGGTTAATCATGGATTAGTCGCTGATCAGGAGGATGACTCCTTTCGAGCGTTGTATCAAAAATATTGGGAAAAAAGCTACAACGCTTATCCTCATAAAGACAGTGAAATCCTGATCGAAGTCGTGCCAAAACTCGTTGAGATCTGGGATCAGGATGAGGATGATCGTGGATTCCAGTTGTTTATCGATTTTGAACAGAAAACAGCAGAGATTGAACAGTATGATTAGTTACTGATATATCCAAAAATAAAGCCAAATGACTATTTACTATCAATTTTGAAAGTAAAATGGTCTTTTGGCTTTACGTTCGTTAAGTATTATTCAAAAAGACTTTACCAGCAAATTGTTGATCATTACCAATCCCCAAAACTGTTATTTTGATAAACCGTTTCTGCTAGATTACCCACGGCTTCATCATACAAGCTCTTATACTGTCGATAGTCCGCTTCTAAAACGTTTAGTGTTTTTTTATTTACCCCACTATTCTTCTTCAAGCTTTCAATCTGAAATGAGAGCGTTTGGACCTGTAACTCTAATTCCTCAAAGCTAAGCTCTTTCATTCCATTTAACTCCTTCGATTTTCTTGTAATTGATCACGACTTTTCCATTATAAAATTCCAATTCCTTCTCCGACAGCACAACCGTCTTGCTGATATCAACGAGACAGCTATTCGTATATTTCTTGATGATCGTGCCAGATAAAAAGAAGCGATCTTCATTAAAAAGAAAATCAATTCTATCTCCTATACTAAATTGCAAATTATACTCATTTTCGCGAATCTCCATTAAACTATTCGGCACCATTGTTTGACCATAACTCATCCACCTCTGTCCTCCTCGCCTTTTCAAAAGAAGCCAATTCCAGCCTATAAATGCCTCTTTCAATTCATTACTTAACTATTATTCTAACCGATAGATAAGCGTGTACTCAGGGAAATTTAATGAAAAATTAATCTTTTATTTATACAAGGAACACTGTGAATGGCATTACTGATTACCCACAAAAAAGAAGCAAACTGCGTTTACAGTTTGCTTCTTTTCGATTACTTCATGACACCCTTTAACTGCTCATACAGCTTCAGATATAACTCATAATTCTTCCGATAAATTTCTGAATTATTGGAATTGGGGGTATGGCTTCTTCTGACTTGTACTGTTTTTGCGACAGCATCTTCAAAATCTTTATAAACACCCACCGCCACACCCGCTAGCATCGCCGCGCCAAGAGTAGTCGCTGTATCGGAATTAAGTACATCAATTGGTTTATTGGTCACATCGCTCTTGATCTGAGTCCAAAGCTGGCTATTGGCTGAGCCGCCCATCGCCCGCAAACGACTCACTTCAGTACCCGCTTGCTCAGCGACATCCAAATTATGCTTCAATGAAAAGGCGACACCTTCCATACTTGCGCGAATCATATGATCTTTTGTTTTGCTGTAATCTAATCCGTAGTAAACGCCTTTGGCTTTGGGATTCCAAATAGGCGATCGTTCTCCCGCCATGTAAGGCAGAAAAACAAGTCCTTCAGACCCAGCTTTAATGTTTTCAGCTAATAGATTCATTTCTTCAAAACTAGTCGTTCCATTTTTTTCAGCGTTGATCCGTTCTGTTTGCCCAAATTGTTCTTCAACCCATTTCAGAACACCGCCTCCTCCGACTGTTCCGCCTTGCAGCAGCCAGTTTTTAGAAGTGACATGGTAGCTCAGAATCAAGCGTTTGTCGGCACGATACTTGTCCGTACAGATGCTCATCCCGCCTGCTTGACCACCCTGCTCTTGCGTTTCTCCATTAGCGATCACACCGACACCAAGCGTTCCGCAAGCAGAATCCAAACCGCCAGCAACCACAGGAATTCCCGCTGGCAAGCCACTTTGTTGCGCGGCTTCCTTGGTGACTCTACCAACGATTTCATGGCAGGCAGCGATTTCTGGCAAGATATCCTCGCGTAAATTCATTTCTTTACATAGCTCTCTATCCCAAGCTCCTTTTTTCATATCAAAACATTGATAGCCATAACCTTGAGAGATATCTTGGGTGATTTCTCCAGTCAATTTATATACGATATAGCTGTTGGATTGTAAAATCTTTGCGGTTTGTTGGTATAGCTCAGGCAAATGATCACGATACCATAGAACCTTTGGCAATGTATAAGAAGGTTGAAGCGGATTTCCGCTGAGATTGAATAGTGTTTCTTCTCCGATCGTACACTTCAAATTTTCACATATTTCCTGCGCTCGTGTGTCCATCCAGATTGGGGTATTACGCAAAAGCGTCCCATCATTTGAAATGGGAATCGCTGACCAGCTTTGTCCGTCGACCCCGATGCCGACGATTTTTTCTGGTTGAATTTTTGACTTGTCCAATAGCTCCTTTATTGATTGACAGACCCCTTGCCACCAATCATCAGGGTCTTGCTCGACCCATCCCTCTTGCAGATGAAAAACAGGATAGGTTTTGGTTGCTTGAGCCACAGCCTCTCCATTCTCAGTAAATACAGCTACCTTACAAGATGAAGTACCAATATCAATACCTAGTAGATACATCTTTTCTACCTCCTACTAACAGATAACATCTTACTTACTTATTATCTCTTTTCTCTTTATAGAAGGAAAGGTGTTTTCTATTTGGGATATACTCAGTCCAACAAATTTTTCATAGGCTTGTTCATATAAAGACGCTTGTTTGGTTGGTTTATATATTGCTTTTACTTTGTTTGCTTGCTGCCATTTAATAAGTAAATCATCTTCCTGTATTCCTGCGACTGCACAAAGCATCGCTCCATATGCAGGACCTTCATCAAAGCTTAACACCTCGATCTCTGCTTCAAAGATGTCTGCAAACATTTGGAGCCAGAATGGATTCTTTACCACTCCACCAGTAATGCGAAATTTTTCAATTTTATTTTTCTCGATTTCCATGCTTTCATAAACATTCCTAAGTGAAAAAGCAATTCCCTCCATAACTGCTCGAATAATGTCACTCTGCTGATGATGAGCTTTTAATCCAAAGAGCCCCCCACTTAATGAAGGATCGAAGTAGGGGCTCCGCTCACCAAACAAGTAAGGGAGATATGTCACACCTAAACTTCCAATTGGACTTTCTTCTGCGTATTTTGTGAAGGTCACGAAAGAATCTTCTGATCCTAATAATCTCTTGATCCAATCCAAAGAATACCCGGCTGCTAATGTAACACCCATTTTATAATTTATGTCGTTAAGGACGGACGTGAAATAATGATACTTCCCTAAATTATCCGTATTATTTTCAGTTTCGTAAACCAAAACTACACCGGACGTCCCTACAGAAATAAGCCCTTGAATCTTAGGATTTGAAATATTACCAAAGGCGCCACACGCATTATCGGCTCCACCTAGTACTAATGATACTGTGCCTGTTAATCCAAAATTCTTTTTTAAGTCAGAGGTCATTTCTCCAATTATTTCTGTCGAAGGACAAATTTCCGGACATTTATCTAATGGTATCGATAACCCTTTCAGCAGTTCTGTGTCCCAGCTTTGTTTTTCAATGTCTAGCATGATTGTTCCTGCTGCATCTGAAGGCTCAGTCAATGCTTTACCTGTCAAATAATAGACCAAGTAATCTTTGGGGAGTAAGAACTTCCAGGTTTTCTCCCACAATTCAGGTTGATGCTTTTGAACCCATAAAATTTTAGGCAGCGTGAAGCCTTCTAACGGAATGTTTTTCTCTACCTTCAACAAATGTTCGCCAACTAGCTGCTGGAGTTCTTTCACTTCTTCAGTTGTTCGTCCATCATTCCATAATATCGCTGGTCTGAGTACATTACCTGCTTTGTCGATCAGGACTAATGAGTGCATTTGACCGGAAAATCCCATCGTTAGTGGCGCGTCTTTTATTTCAGGAAATCTATGAATCAACTCCATTAACGCGATTTCAAACGCAGCAACCCATTCTTGTGGATTCTCTTCACTGTATCCTTCGCGAGGTGAAGAAATTGAAAATGAGCTGCTAGTACTTCCTAAAATCCTTCCTTTCTCATTCCCTAAAATTATTTTTAATGAGCTTGTGCCTAAATCAACACCTAAAAAAAATCTCATCTTAGTTCCTCCTATTCTATTTCGTATACAGTGCAACTATGATAATCATTGGTTAAATAATTTTTTTCCGTGTGCACATAGTTAGGTTTACGTTGCATTTCAAACGTTATACCACCAAATTTTTTTACCTTCGTTCCTTTATTTGTATTTTCTTCAGTAGAAAGCTTATTCAACGTGTAGATAACACAAGCCCCTTGATCGGAATAGATCGTCAGCCTATTTTTTCTTTCAGCATCTGATAATTCAATTTTGGCCGTGTTACACTCTTTTTGATTAAAGTAATAGGCCAAATCTATCCCCTCCGCACATAGTTTCGACAAATCAGTGTTTTGCTTTAGCGCCGTTTGGAGCTTTTTTTCTTGAGAAAAATCGAACGAGCGATATTCGACTTCTTGCATCCTTGAATATTCTTCTGTCGGAACAAACTGTTGATCAATTAACTGAATGGTCGCTGGTGCTGTTTTAAGAAAGTGCTCGTTGATCGTCTCCTCTTGACTTAAATTAAAATAGCTGTGATTTGTCAGATTACAAATCGTCGGGTCGTTTGCAGAGCCCTTCATTTCAATTTTGAAGCAATTATCTTTCAACGTGTAGACCAATTCTAATTTCATCGGTTCATAAAGTGACGCATCATCTTCGAAAGTAAGGAGATAGCCAGTCGAATTTATTTTTTCTACCTGCCATTCAACTTGATGGAGTCCATTTTTTCCACCATGCAAATGCACCTTTCCTTCATTGGTATCCAACTCCACTTTTTCTCCCTGATGATTGATATAAAAGGGCGGATACGTTCTTCCTGCATTCCGACCAATCGTAGCACCGAAGAAGTACGGATTGGTTAAATAGTCCTCTTCTTTTTCATATGCTAACAGATAATTTTGATTTGTTTTTTTATTCACCATTTTTGTTAAGATACCACCATAGCTCAAAAACTCGATCAACACGTTTTCATTTTCTAATTGATACTTTTTCATCTCTTTATCCTTTCAAAAAACAGACTAGGTATGGAAAACACCTAGTCTGATTCTTATTATTTTATTCAGCAACTCGTTGGATCTCAGGATTTGTAAAAATGTCACTCGCATCATCACTTGGAGAGGAGAATTCTGAGATTACAGCTCCCTCTGTCCCAGCTTGAAACCAATGCTTAATGTCAGGTTCAATCGTATACTGTTCCCCTGCGTTTAAAACAATTTCATGTTTGACAGTATAGTATTTTTCTTGCCCCTCAGGGATCTTACTTTGAATTGACTTCACCGCTTCACCCTCGACATATAGATAGACTTTTCCTTTACGGCAACGGAAGGTTTCACGCTTCCCTTCTTCCCCATTACGAGGGGGATGGCGATGTTCAGGGCAAGTCTGTCCAGGAAGCAAAACCATTTCCTTTGCACAATAGCGGTCATTATTTTCATAAACGATCAAGTTTAAGCCTTCTGATTCAATTCTTCCTAAACCAAAATCGGCATAATCAATGGCTGCTAACTCTTCATTAGTAAAAATAATCCCTGAATCAGTAAACATTCTTTTAATACGTTCGTAATAATCCATAAATGCTTCTTTCCCCCTAATTGATCGTCAAATCATCCCAAGAAATATCCTCTTCTTCTTTTTCTTCTACGATGACTTCTGCGTTTGGATCTACTCGTTTTTTCAACAATAAAATAGTGATTGCCGTCGCTAGAGAACCGATAAATAAGGCCGCTACGAAAGCCCAAGGACGAGTCATTGTCGGAATTGCAAACATTCCTGAAGCTGGAATATGACTGTCGGCTCCCCAAAGCATACTTAGACCTCCACCAATAGCTCCGCCCACACCTGTGGCGATCACATTACGAACTAAATCATTCAGCACGATTGGGAAACAGCCTTCAGTGATTTGACAAATCCCCATAGGAAAAGCGGTTTTTAATGTTTCAATTTCCTGACGGTTGAAGATGTTCTTCTTGATGACTTTTCCAATGAAGTAAGCCATCGTTAAGCCAAATGGCGTTGTCATTGATACTAAGATTAATACCGTGATCGGTTCATAGATGCCTTCTGAGAATAAGGCGAAAACAAACGCAAAGACAACTTTATTGATTGCTCCACCGTAATCAATGGAAGCCAGCACCCCAATGATCGCGCCGTATAGGAATAGTGAAGAAGTATTCAGATTCCCAAGATAAGCGGTGATCAGATCAGTAAACCAAATGATTGGCGTGCCAACAACGTAATACATCACCATGCCAGCAATGAAAGCACTCAGAAATGGTAAGACTAATGTGGGTAGAAGTCCTTCCATCCATTTTGGAACCTTGATGACCGCCATCAATAAAGCGACCGTGTACCCGGCAACGTAGCCACCAACAACACCGCCCAAGAAACCAGTTCCGATACCATGAGCCACGAATCCAACAATCAAACCAGGAGCAATCCCCGGTTTATCCCCAATAGAATAAGCAATAGCAGTTGAAACGATCATCGGCAAGAATCCTAATCCGTAACCACCCATTGTTGTCATAGTATCCGCAAAGCTGAAGCCATCACGGAAATTCTCAATCGATGCACCACCCATCATGTTTCCGATCGCTAACAAAAAACCCGAAGCAACAATAATTGGCAAGAAAAACGAAATGGCTGTCATTAAGTGTTTTTTAAATCCAATCTGCTTGATTTTTTCCATTTTTGTCCCCCTAAACTTTGACTTCTTCCAACTTCTCTACTAGCTTGTTTGGCGACTTCACAACTAATCCTGTTGGCACTTCTACCACTTTTTTATTTTTGAAACGGTCTCGCCCATTGACTTTGATATCAGCTGCAATAATCACCACATCTGCTTCATCGATTTCTTGTTGTGTCAGTGCATCTTGCGTGCCAGCTAAGCCTTGCGTTTCAATGTGAATCTGATGTCCACGATCAACACCTGCCTGCATCAATTTTTCTTTAGCAATATAAGTGTGGGCGATTCCCGCCGTGCAGGCTGCAATTCCAACGATTTTCATATAGATTTCATCCTTTCATTTTTAATAGTATTTAACCTTGTCATCTGATTTGAATAAACGGATTTTCTCCAACGCGACTTTTTTCGTTTCTTCCATACATTCAGGGAACAACACATTTGGTTCTCTGATCTCGTTGTTTCCAGCATTCAGCACCTCACGCAATTTATTTGCGAAAACAATTTTGATGTCACTAGAGATATTGATTTTATTGACACCCATCGTGACTGCTTTACTGATTTCATCGTCTGGATTACTTGAGCCCCCATGAAGAACTAGCGGAATATCCGTCAATGCTTCGATCTCCTCTAAAATATCTAATCGTAATTTTGGATCGACATCTTTTGGATAAATTCCATGAGCAGTTCCAATAGCGACAGCCAAGCTATCCACGCCTGTTTTTTCAATAAAGTCTTGCGCAACTTTAGGATCGGTGTAAATAATTTCACTAACCCCGCCTTCAACAGTGTTACCAGTATCGCCAATCGTCCCTAGTTCGGCTTCCACCGAAACACCTGCTGCATGCGCTGCTTCAACCACTTTTTGAGAAATCGCGACATTGTCTTCAAACGATAAATGAGAGGCATCAATCATGACCGAGGTAAACCCAATACTAATCGCGTGAATCACTTGTTCAAAACTTGCCCCATGATCTAAATGAATACATACTGGAACTTTTGAATGATTCGCTAAATAGGTGGCTTGTGCAACAAAACTATCTGTCAAAAAGCTTAATTCGTCTGGATGAATCGCAATCATAACTGGCGATTGCGCCTCTTCACACGCTTCCATTACTGCGTTTAATAATTGACCTGACCCTGCATTAAAAGCGGGGACTGCAAATCCTTGTTCTTTTGCGACACTCAAAATTTCTTTTCCAGTTACTAACATCTTATCTTCTCCTTTATAATAGCCATTTATTGGAATTCCAAAATTAAATCATACAACGCATCGACAGACTCAACATTTTTTACTGCTTCAATAAATGTGTTGTTTGCCAATAAGATCGCGACCTGTTGCAAGAGTAAAACGTGAGTGGTATTTGCATCAGAATCTTTCACTGCAAACATAATGACGACTTTGACCCCCTCTCCGTCTAATGTTTCCCACTCAATTTCCTTATCTAAAACCGCGATTGCGACTGTTGTCTCTTTTACTGCTGCTGACTTTCCATGGGGGATTGCCACACCTTGACCAATGCCTGTTTCCCCTTCTTCTTCCCGTAAATAAACATCGGTGATAAAGTGTTCGGCTGAACTGATGAAATTTTGCTCTTCCAGCATTTTAGCTAACTCAGTGATAATCGCCGCTTTTGTTGTTGCTTTTGAGCCAACCATAAGCAGCTCCTTATGGATCACCTTACTTAATTCAATTTTTTCCATTCTTCTAGCTCCTTCATTGTATGATTGATGTTTTGAATATCTTTGTCCGTCAATAATGGACTTATGAGCAATACAGGGATTTTTTCAATTTTTAGCGGTACACGGATCGTCGAAAATATCAAATCTACATTTTCTTTGATAAACGCCTGATTTTTTTTGACTTGCCGCTGACTCATTGTGGCGATAATGTTCAAACTAGAAAAATTTTGCTGGATACGAACTTTCAAAAGCTCTGAAGTCCCTACACCCGTTGAACAAATCAATAAGACATTCTTATTTTCTTGACGATGGATTTTGTATTTCTCGAAGTACAACGTAAGATAACCAATTTCGGCATCGTTCATTTTGGTATCGAACATCAATTCATGATTGATTTCCTCTGCGATTTTTTTTACTTTTAGAAAGGTTGCTCGGTATTCGAGCAGCAAGCTATCTAGCAGATTGTTCTCGACCTTGATCCCTAAACGTAAACGACTAAGCATTGGCAAGATATGTAAATACAAATCTTCATATAAAGAACGACTCGCTGGTAAGAGGGTTACATCTGAGATCAAAAAGTAATCGGTGATGAATTTTTTAGTAATCTCTTCGGCAAGTTTTTTATCCACATTGCTGCTTTCTCTTTTTTGGCTGTTGATCGAATAAATATTTTGAAAAACAAAATAGATTTCCAAACTATCCATCTTCACTGATAGGTAGCTTTCAATATTGCGAATAATCTCAGCTGCTACTTCCATCATTTTGGGGTTTGCTTCCATCAGCTGCTGCTCTTCTTTTTCGAGGGGCTCTTGATTTCCTAGATAATGTACCTCTCCTTCACGATAACGTTTGATGATCATAAAAATATGGGTGTAGATGGTAATATCGTATGGATAGTTAATGTACTCATTTAACCGTTCCTCCAGCAAAGCAATCTGCTGGTCAATAAAATGTTTGTCGATCACATTTATTTTGATTCCGATCTCACTGAGACTATTTAGCTTATTCATTTCTAAAAAGATGTGGTTGATGGCCTTACGAATGCTGACTTCCTCGCCCTTTATCCATAAATACTCACGATTATAATGCAATTGGATGTCGTATTTTTTTAAGATTTCAGAGAGCTTTCGCAATCTTCGCTCAATCGAGCTGTCGCTTAAAAATTGAGTATCCATCAAAGTCCGTTTTATTTTATGGGGATATTTGAACAAAAGGGCTAAAGACACTTCATTCAAATCATTTTCTTCAGCAAACTCCACCATTGAATGGATATCTCGATTCCGAAAATGAGAACTTAACTTGTACCCTTTTCCTGCTTCCGAGATAATCAGAGGTTCATTTTTCTCTTCCATAAACAGCTCGTTTACTTTTTTGATCATTCGATAGACGGTCTTAGTAGATACATAGAGTGTCTCGGCCAGATGCTTTGCTGAGACATACTCTTCGTAAGTCAAAATATTGATCAACATATTTTCATTCGAACTAAAAATCATTTCTTCCACCTCTTGGCTTTATTCTATATCTAATGAATGCGTTTTCTCCGTCATGCTCTGTCTACAATATGTGGACAAAAAATGATTTCAAGAAAACGCATTCCGTTGAACTAGCAAAAAAATCCAACTATCTTCAATCATAAAAGATAGTTGGAAGGGATAATACAAAAATATATTAACTAAGATTTTGAGCGCAATACTTGGTGAAACTAGGTTAAATTCTTGAACAGAGAATAATTGTAGACGTTGTTTTCTGGAAACTCATCCTGCTCTTCTGGGACATAGATTGGTACAAACCCTCCTCGATTGGCCGCGATGATCCCTGACTGTGAATCTTCGATAACGTAGGCCTGTTCAGGTGAGATGCCTAAGCGAGAAGCTGCCTTGAGAAACAACGCTGGATTCGGCTTGGCTTCTTTCACTTCCGAGCCATAACAATGAGCATCCATTCGGTTCAATAATCCCGATTGCTTCAACAGTCCTTCAGCGATGCTTTGTTTGGCAGAAGTCGCCACTGCTTTCTTCATCTTGCGGCTATCTAAACAATCCAATAACTCAAAGACGCCTGTTTTCACAGCCACAGGGTGGTCTCGATAGTGTTGAGCAAACTCTTCTTCACGTATCTCAATGATTTTAGCGGCTAACTGATCGGACTGATAATATTCAGCAAGGAATTGTTCGATATCCCTCAGACTTCGACCTAATATTTTTTGATACATGTCTTCTGTAAACTCAATATCCACTACAGCAAAAGCTTTGGCGAATGCTTGTTTTGAAACAGGTTCTGAATTGATCAGCACCCCATCCATATCAAAAATTACTGCTTCCATATTTCTCCCATCTATTTAAACGTCATTTGATAAGAGCTCTGAAATTGCTCTTGCGGTGCTAGTTTGTTGATCCCCAATTTTTCTGCATAATTTCCATTCGTATCAAAGGTATCAGCGATTCCGCACCATGGTTCAATGCAAACAAATGGAGCTTCCTGCGGATAAGGCGACCAGATTCCTAAATAAGGCATGTTACTATAATCGAAAACAACTGCTTTTTCAGTTTTATCTGATTTTAGTTCGATCCGCGTATTTCCGGCGGTCTCCCAGATCAGCACGCCTTGACTGAACAGTTCGCGATTGATCGGATAGCTGGAATCCGCCAGCTCGACCGCTTTATCCGTTTGCAGCAAGACCTCTTCGGTAACTGGAATAAACTTACGTGGTTGTTTTGGTGAAAATTCCAAGTAATAATCAGTGAAGGTTGTTTGCTGATCTAAAGGCAGGTTGAACCCTGGATGGGCACCGATGGCAAAATACATCGGCTTCTCTTCGTCTCCATTTTTTACCAAATAGCGAACGATCAGACAGTTACCGATTAATTTGTATTCGATTGTTAATTCAAACTTGAATGGATAGACTTTCAAGCTTTCTTCATCCTCTGACAATGTCATTGCTAGTGAGTCGGAGGAATGATTCGCAACCAGAAATTCTCGATCTCTAGCAAATCCATGTTGAGACATCGGATAGGTTTTTCCTTCTAATTGATACTGATCATCTTTCAACTTGCCCACGATTGGGAATAAAATCGGCGCATGTCTGCTCCAAAATTTACCATCGGCTTGCCAAATGTACTCGGTACCGTCCTTTTTGGATCGAATGCTGCTGATCTCCGCACCTTTGTTTAATACCTTGACGATTAAATCTTCATTTTTCAATACTTGATAATCCATTTTTCTCCCTCTTTCTTAAACACAAAGAAGGCAGAACTAGTCTACCTTCACATTTTTATGAAAAGCGTGCAGTTGCTTGCTGGCACTGGATTTTCTCATGCCAAGATGTTGCCGTTTCGCGTAAGACAGCATTTAGCTCATCGATATTTTTGCGGCCTTCTGTCTGTAGCCATTCTCTTGCGGCAGCTTCACCTTTTGTGATATAAGGCTCCACGCCATTGGCCCAAGTAGCACGACCGCACAACACACCATTAAAGGTTGAGCCGGCTTCTTTGGCAAAGCGTAACGTTTCTTGGAACAAGGAAGCACTCACTCCAGCACTTAAGAAGATGAATGGCAGATCGGTTGCTTCGCTTTGTTCCTTAAATAATTTCGCCGCTTCTTCTTTTGTATAAACACTCTCATCACCGAAGCCTTCAACGAATTTCATATTCACTGGGACTTCCACTTTCAGCACATCGACATTATAGCGAGGATCAGAAAATACCTTCATCATATCATTGACTTTATGCGGTTTTACTTGCGCGTATTCTTTTGATGACGCATCAGCGATATTAGCGTCGTAAGACACTAATTCTAGAAAGAATGGAATTTCTTCCGCCACACATTCCGAACCGATCCGTTCCATGTAAGCTTTCTTCTGATCATTGATCTCATCGGATTCGTCGATATCGTAATAGAGCAGGAATTTGCAGGCATCTGCCCCCGCTTCTTTCAGGCGTTTCACTGACCAAACGTTCAATGAATCTGGTAAACGTCCTGGAGTTGTCGCGTCATAGCCAGTTTTTTCATAAGCCAGCAGCAAACCGGCACTTTCCGCGCGCGCATTCGCCGCAGGCAGTCCATATTCCGGATCTAATAAGATCGAGCTGGCATAGGGCGTCAATTCTTCTGAAACGATTTTCTTGAAGTCTTCAATATCCTTGTCAGTCGCTTCATCCTTATATTTGGCGATCATTTTTTTCAGAGCACCACGTTGATCGATCGCTAGCGCGCCGATGATCCCCTCATGATTACTCGTGTTCTTCAATGCTTTATATTGTGATTCAGATACTATTTTCATTCTGCTATTTCTCCTCATTGATGGCATATAATAATTTGACAGCGGCTGAATTCTTTTCGATCATTTTGTCAAAAGGAATGGCAACATCTTCCAATTTGAAGGTCTCAGTGATCAATGGCTTCACATCGATTTCACCCGTGGACATGTAACGCAGTCCCGTTTCCCATTCGTAGCCTGGGAAAGGTGCCGAATAAGACATCCACGAACCAGTTACTTCTAGCTCACCACGTAAGATTTTTTCAAATGTTTCTGGGTCAAAGACCACATCTCTGGTACTCGTTCCGACATAGACGACCTTCCCGCGCTTAGCGACAAATTCGACTGCTTGCTTCTGGGTAATCGAACTGCCGGCTGTTTCGATCGTGACTTCAGGCAGTGGATTTTTTTGATAGTAATCCTCTAGTTTCACAGCAATTGGATTAACTGCTTCATCTGCTCCAATTTTTTTGGCAAGAGTCAATTTTTTATCATTTAAGTCCACAACAATAATTTTACCAACGCCGATTGCTCGTAAAGCTAAGACAGTCAGAAGACCGATCGTTCCGGCTCCAAGAACCAATACTTCAGCTCCAGCAGGAACGCGCACACGCTCGATGCCGTGGATCGCGACTGTCAATGGCTCTAACAAAGCGGCTTCCTTTAAAGAAAGAGTGTCTGGAACCTTGACACAGTTCTTTTCAGGAACGACAACATACTCAGCCATCGCTCCTTGTTCTCGTGAACCGATAAAACTATATTGGGTACACATTGCCGGTTCGCCTTTTTGACAATTCTCACAAGTCCCGCATGGAACTAAAGGAGCTACCGCAACTTTTTCTCCAACAGAGATAGTACTTACCCCTTCACCTATTGCTTCTACCGTTCCAGAAAACTCATGTCCTAAAACCTGTGGGAAGGCATGGACCCCACCTTCAAAATAGCGAGGAAGATCTGACCCGCAAATCCCGCAATAAGCGACTTTTATCAGAACTTTTCCCGGTTTGATTTCTGGCTTAGGAATATCTTGTAATTCCATTTTGTGTTTATCAGTTACTACTAATGCTTTCACCAGTTTCAGTCCCTTCAAATTCTTCTGTTTCTACATATAACGTTCTTCTCTTGTATTTAATGAATGTGTAAACAAATGCGCCGATATACAAGACTAGGATGATAAAGAAGCCTGCCCCCATTTCAAAGGTGATTCCTTTGGCCAACAAGTAAGTAATTGGGCTACCTGCTTGGTCTAAAGAAGAAACTCGTTCGCCAGCACCTACCAAACCAACATTTTGACCTAGTAACGTTTGTAAACTGATCATTTGATTCGAGATCCAAATCGTAATGAACATGATGACTGAACCAGAGATCAATGTTCTGAATAAGTTCCCTTTGTGTATCGCAACGGCCATCGCTATAAAGAAACCAATCGTTGCTAAGTCACCAAATGGTAAAACTTGATTTCCCGGTACAATGACTGCGATCAAAATGGTTAATGGTACGAAAACCAAGCTCGCTGCGATTACTTGTGAATCCCCCAATAGTAATGCCGGGTCCAAACCAATCTTCAATTCGCTGCCTTTGAAATGCTTGTCTAGTAATTCGCGGGCCGCTTCTGAGATTGGAATCAAACCTTCCATAATCAGCTTAACCACCATTGGCATCAAGACCATTACAGCCGCCATTTGAATCGCTAGTTGAAGTGAGTCGCCAACTGTATAGCGCGCCAGCATCCCGATCGCAAACCCAAGAATCGCTCCAACGATCGTCGGCTGTCCTAATACACCTAAACGTTGTTCGATTTTTTCTGACGTAATGTTGATTTTATTGACTCCTGGAATCATCTCAATCAAATCATCGATCGGTTTCGCGAAAATCCCCATGTAAGCAGAGGACCCGTGAGGAATCGAGATTCCTTCCAATCCGAAATACTCGTCAGTAACATCGCCAAACATATCCCCAAGCTTATAAGCAATAACTGCGTGAACCACAACGCCTAAAATACCTAAGTAAAAATTGCCTGTTGCTGTTTGCACGATCGCACCTGTAAAGGCCATATGCCAAATATTCCAAATATCGACGTTAACAACTCGCGTCATTTTTAATAGAAGCATTACGATATTTACCGCAATAGCAACGGGGATCGCTACTAGTCCTAAATCAGATGCCCAAGCCATTGGTGAAGTTCCCGGCCAACCAAGGTCAACGACATTCAACCCAAGATTGAAGTTTTCCGCCATCGCTTCTGCCGCCGCACCCAAATTCTCCGTCAATAAACTAATTACTAAACTAATTCCAACAAAACCAATCCCGATGGTGATCCCTGAGCGTAAGGATTTTCCAATGCCCTGTCTCAGTAATAAGCCCAAAATGAAAATGACGATTGGCAGCATTACGCTTGCGCCTAGATCAACAATATATTGAATAACTCCCATTTTATTCGCCCCTATCCTTTATTTTTTTAAAACGTCTAAAATCTTTTCTTCGGTCGCTTGAATGTTCACTCCAGAGACAAATGCAACTCCATGAATGACTGGAACGCCATAATCCTTTTTGACTCTGGCTGTGGTAACAATCAAATCAATGCCATCTTTTTTGGAATCTAGCTCATTCACGCGACACTGTGTGACTTCCACTGGAATCCCTTCTCTTTTTGCTAACTCTCTGATTTTGTTGGCTGCAACGGTTGATGTTGCCACTGCTCCGCCACACGCTACGATTACTTTTTTCATTTTAAATTTCCTCCTTTATAGGTATAAATATTGATTGACGATTTCCAGCATTTCAGCGGATTCTTTTGCATTTACCAAGCTGTCCACGAAGCCCTCTTTTTGGATCGATTCGATCAATTTCTGTAAGACCTCTAAATGCTTTGGTCCATCCTTGACTGCCAGCATGACAATGACCGAAACATCGATCGTATCATCGTCTTCGCCACCCATTTCATTAAAAACAACCGGATTTGTTAACGTGGCAAAAATCAGCTGATCTGAGTTAACCAAACTTCCATCTGTATGTGGGATAGCAACGCCGTGTTTTACTGGGAGACCGGTTGGGAAATCTTTTTCACGATCCTTCAGCGCTTGGGCAAATCCTTCATTGACGATTCCTTTTTCTTGTAATGTGTCGGACAATTGGTCAAATAGTTGCTCCTTGTTGTCGACTGTGTACTGACAGTACATAAAATCCTGCGAAATCATTTTCTTCCTCCTATTTCTTAGTCAATTTCTTTGCAAGTGCAATTTGATTTGAGAAATGCAAATCCGAACGCCATGTAATCGTTTGCTTTTCTCTGTAACCGTTAACATCATGATAGCACATTATTTTGCTTTTGCAACACTAAATTTTGCTTTATTTGTGTTTTGCAACTAAAAAGCAAATATTTACATTGTTATAGCTTGGCAAAGATGCTATTATGAGAAAAAAGAAGAGGAGATGTTACTATGATTCACTTAGTTTGTCCAAATCCTGCGATTGACAGGACGCTGTTAGTTGATGGATTTGTCAAAAGCCTGCCAAATCGCCCCTATGAAGTAAAAGAATTTCCTGGAGGTAAAGGATTTAATGTCGCCTATGCTATTGGATTTGAGGACCCTGCTGTTGAATTTTGTGTTCATACGATTGCTGGTGGAAGAAATGGTGAGTATCTCGGTGAGTTGGCAATTCAGAAAAAGGTCCCAGTGAAATTTACCAAAATTGACAGCAATACGCGAGTTTGCAATATCATCATGGATACTAAGAATCACGATACTTATCCGATTTACGAAAACAGCTTTCAGTTGAACGATGACCTATTGAAGCAATACACCAACACCTTAAAGCAATCGATTCATGAGGGAGACTACATTGTATTCAGCGGTTCATTGATGAAAGGGATGCCGGCAAACTACATCGCGACATTTATTGAGGAATTTCGTGAGCAGAAGGTGAAAATCTTTGTAGACACAAGCGGAGACGCATTGCGCGAGGCCTATCAAGCGAAACCTTACGCAATCAAGATCAATGATGAGGAAATTTTGGATATTTTCCCTGAAGCAGCTCTAACGACGATCGACTCTTATGCAGCACTCCTAGCCTCAGAAGCCGTTGAAGATATTCCCGTATTCATTATCACACTCGGCGAAAAAGGGATCATCGCCAAGATCAATAATCAAATTTTGTATGTCAAAGCCAAAAAAGTAGAAGCAAAGAATCCAATTGCTTGTGGGGATTTCTTCTTAGGAGGGCTCGTTAAAAATCTGGCAACCGGTCAAAGTCCTGAATTTACATTGAAAAAAGCCATCAGCTACTCGACTGCGAATGTGTTGAGCTGGTATCCGGAATTAGATAACCAGCAAATAGCAGAGATTTTTGAATCCTTGGAAGTAACTAAATACTAAAAAAGAACTAGTGTCGTGATAGGCACTAGTTCTTTTTCAGCTTGAAGCGATCAGCTCGACTCCATGCTCCTTCAGATAATCAAGTTCATAACTGTCATTAGGCAGCTGATCCGTTACTACAATATCAATCTCCTCAAAATTGGCCGTTCGATTGAAGGCAATATTGCCAAATTTACTTTGATCCGCTAGCAGGATCGTCGTTTGGCTTTGCTGGATCATTTGCTTTGAAATCAGGACTTCCCCCATATGATGACTTGTGACGGCGGCTTTGTGATCGATCCCGCTACAGCCAAAAAAGCCGATCGTGATGAAGATGTCACAAATATTATTCAGGGCAAATTGACCAAATAGTGATGATTCATTGTTTCGCACCACACCGCCGGGAATCAAAATGTCGATCGTTTTATTTTTTATCAATGTATTGATGATTGGAATGGTGTTTGTGACGACAGTAATGTTCTTTAGCTTAGCGATTTCCTGTGCTAAGGCCAATGTTGTTGTACCATAATCCAAATAAATACTGTCGCCTTCCTCGATGTAGCTCACAGCAGTCTTAGCGATCCGCTCTTTTTCAAGCCGCTTTTCGATTTTCCTTTTTTCATAATCAGTCTCGCCAGAGGGACTTTCCAAAACCGCTCCGCCATGGATTTTCTTAATGCGTCCTTCGTCTTCTAGGGTATAAAGATCTCTGCGAATCGTTTCTCTGGTCACCTTCAACTCCTTGCTGAGCTCGTTGATCCTGACGGAATGTTTTGTATCCAAAATAGTTAAAATATAGTCCTTTCGTTCTATTGAATTCATTCCTTCCTCCTATACTTATACGAAAAAAGGACAGTCAAGCTGTCCTTTTTACTGCTTTAAAAAGTCCAAGATCTTTTGTTCTGTCGCCGCAATATTCACGCCAGAAACAAAGGCCACACCATGGATCACTGGTACACCATAATCCTTTCGCACTCTGGCCGTTGTCACGATCAAATCAATCCCGTCTTTTTTCGAATCCAATTCATTTACCCGACATTGACTAACTTCTACAGGAATTCCTTCTCTTTTTGCCAATTCACGAATCTTGTTCGCTGCTACTGTCGATGTTGCGACGGCTCCGCCACAAGCTACAATCACTTTTTTCATCTTTCTTCCTTCTTTCCTTCTGTTGTAATCGCCAACATAACGATAACACATTTTTTGCTTTTTGCAATATTTTATTTTGCATTTATATAATAAGCGAATTTTAAAGCAAAATAATAAGCAATGAACATTTTTGCCCACTGCTTACTATTATTGCTTTTTATTCTTCGGGTTCGTTTAGGCTATAAACCAGTTCAAGCCCCTGCTGTGTATATTGTTGAGATTCTTCTTTATTTCTTGGGCTATCGGTGATGACGATATCAATCTGATCAAAAGTAGCCGTTTTATTCAAGGCGACTGTGCCGAATTTGCTATGATCTGCCAAAACGATCGTTGTCTGGCTGTGCTCGATCATCTCTTTTGAGACTAAGTTCTCCCCGGTATGATGTGAAGTAATTCCTCTGGCGGCGTCAATTCCGCTGCAGCCGTAAAAACCGATCGTTACAAAGATATCCTTGATATTATTTGACGCGAAGGGGCCATATAATGAAGATTCATTATTGCGAACGATTCCACCAGGAATGATCAAATCAATCGACTCATTTGCCAACAAAAGGTTCACGATAGGAATCGTATTGGTAACCACGGTCACGTTTTTCATCTTCAAAATTTCTTTGGCCAACTCTAAGGTCGTCGTTCCGTAATCGAGATAGACGGTATCGCCCTCTTCAATATATGAAGCTGCTTTTTTGGCGATCGCAGTCTTTTCAGCATGAAATTCATTTTTGCGCTTTTCGTAATCAGTTTCTTTGTTGACTGTTTCTAAAACAGCACCGCCATGGATTTTTTTGATCAAACCTTTTTTCTCAAGGAGATATAAATCTTTCCTGATCGTCTCTCTGGTTACCTTCAGACGCTTGCTAAGATCCAATATTTTCACCGCATGATTTTCTTCCAATTCTTTGATGATAAACTCACGACGTTCTTCTGAATTCATTTTGCTCTCCTTATCCACTATTCTGTCTTTTTGTATCATCATACCATATAATTCTTTATTTTTAGGAGAATAACAAAAAACAGCAACCAAAGGCAAAATCATAAACAAACTTTTACTTTGCAAAGTAAAACAGCACCTGCGAAAATTCTCGCAAGCGCTGTTTGGTGGATCTTATTTAGTTAATGCTACAGCCTTTTCAACGATATTCTTCGCTGTCAGACCATAATGTTCTTTCAGCAATTCTGGATTTCCTGATTGACCGAATTGGTCTTGGACTCCGATTTTTACCACTTTCGTTGGTTGATTTTCAGATAAGAATTCGGAAACGGCACTGCCCAGTCCTCCCACAACACTGTGTTCTTCCGCAGTGATGATCCAAGGTGTCTCGTTAGCCGCCTGTAAAACCAACTCTTCATCTAAAGGTTTGATCGTAGAGAAGTTCAACACTCGAACATTAATGTTTTGCTCCGCCAACTGTTTCGCTGCATCTAGTGCTTCCTGAACCATCAAGCCAGTTGCGATAATCGTTCCATCCGCTCCTGATACTAGCGTTTCCGCTTTTCCGATGGTAAATAGTTGCTTCGATTCGTGAACTCTTTCAACTGCTAAGCGTCCTAAGCGCAGATAAACCGGTCCTTCATGTTCCAAGATCGCCTCGATTGCCGCTTCTGTCTCCAGATCATCCACAGGATTGATGATGGTCATTCCCGGAATCGCTCGCATCAATGCGATGTCTTCGATTGCTTGGTGTGATCCGCCGTCTTCACCAACGGTAATTCCCGCGTGAGTCGCCGCGATCGTGACATTCAATTTCTGATAAGCTACCGCATTACGAATCTGCTCATAAGCTCTGCCGGCTGCGAAGATAGCAAAGCTGCTGGCAAATGGCCGCTTTTCACCCAAAGCTAAACCCGCCGCCGTGCCGATCATATCCGCTTCTGCGATGCCCATATTGAAAAACTTATCCGGTGCCACTTTGGCAAACACATCGGTTTTGGTCGCCGCAGACAGATCCGCATCTAGCACAACTAAATCGGGATGTTCCTTGAATTTTATCAGCGTTTCACCGTAAGCTTGTCTTGTTGCCTTTTTCACTTTAAAACGCCTCCTTCAACTCTGCCAATGCCTGATCCGCTTCTTCCTGAGAAGGTGCTTTCCCATGCCAACCGACTTGATCCTCCATAAAGCTGACCCCTTTGCCTTTATGGGTTTCGCACACAATGACAGTTGGTCCTCCATCGTAAGCTTTCGCTTTTCCGATTGCCGCCGTCAAGGAGTCAAAATCATGCCCATTCGCAGTTAGTACCTTCCAATTGAAAGCAGCGAACTTCTTTCCTATATCTTGCACGCCCATGACTTCATCATTTGTGCCGTCGATCTGCAAACCATTGTTATCAACGAATGCGATCACGTTATTCAATTTGTAATGTGCGGCAGTCATCGCGGCTTCCCAGACTTGGCCTTCCTGTAATTCGCCATCGCCAAGCAAAATATAGACGTTCTTTTCGATGCCATCCAGTCGTTTTGCCAAGGCTAAGCCATTTGCAATCGACAAACCTTGTCCTAACGAACCGCTTGATGTATCAACACCCCGCGTTTTGATCCGATCTGGGTGTCCTTGCAAATGACAGCCAAATTTTCGTAAATCCAGTAGTTCTTCTTTATGAAAAAAGCCTTCGTCAGCTAAAACTGTATACAATGCTGGTGCCGCATGGCCTTTCGAAAGAATAAAGTGATCGCGGTCCTTTTGATCATAGTTTTCCAGTGTAATTTCCATTTCCTGATAGTATAGTACCGTTAGAATATCGATTGCTGAAAGAGAACCTCCAGGATGCCCTGATCCTGCGGAAGCCAGCGCCCGAATGATCCATTCACGCAATTCTACGGCTTTTTCTGCTAAATTTGTCATGTTCATCTTCCATTCAATCTATTTTTTCATTTCCTCAAGGAAGACATTCATCAGCATCCAAGAAGATTCCGAACCAGGGTCTTTGTGTCCGACTGCACGTTCACCTAAACGCATCGCCCGCCCTTTTTTCGCGATCAATGGAATCGTTGACTCTGCTCCTTGTTTCATAATTGACACCGTTTCCTCCATTACCGCCACAGGATCGTCGTCATTTTTATGCGCCTCTAAATACTCGATCCCCGGCTGCAGTGCATCGATCATGGTTTTGTCACCGATTTCTGCTTTGCCGCGTTGCTGAACAGCTGCCACACCGTTTTTCAGCATACCCGCAAATTCTGGGAAGGAAACCGCTTCTTTGCCAGCATCGTCCTTGCCCATTTTGATAAAGAAGCTGCCATACAATGGACCTGAAGCCCCGCCGACTTTACTCAACAGCAGCATGCCTGATTTTTTCAATAATGCTGTGACATCTGCTGCTTTTTCTAAATTATCTTGCAGATTAGCATTCACCGCGCGAAAGCCAATGCTTAAATTGATTCCGTGATCGCCATCGCCAATATCTGAGTCCAGTTTGGTCCAGTAGTCACGATGTTCTTCCGCAAGCTCTGCCATTTTTGCCAAACTATTAGCAAAGAATTGTTTATCTAATACCATTTCACCCATGATTGCACCTCATTTATATTATTTTTACTTGGAAAAAGCTTCATTCCTACTTTAGTAACGACCAATTGAACGAATCGGAAACAAGCAATGAAACCCTTTTCTTACAATTTATAATACGGTGTATTACAAGGGGCATCAAGCAATTCTTTGACCTCGTCATCCAATTTGACTAACGTAACAGACATTCCCGCCATATCCATCGAAGTCGCAAAGTTGCCGACATCTGTCCGATGGATCTTGATGCCTTTTTCATTCAAGATTTGATCCACACGACGGTAGCAGACATATTGGTCCAATAATGGCAGTGCGCCCAGACCGTTCACTAAGACGTAAACTTCATCACCGGCTACTAATTTTGCATCATCCAAAATGATCGCCATGATCTCATCAATAATCACATCGGCTTTTTCGATCTTACGACGTTCGATCCCTGGTTCACCGTGCAATCCCATACCGATCTCCATGTCGCCTTCATCCATTTGGAAGATCACTTCGCCAGTAACTGGCAAGGTTGAAGAAGATAAGGCTACACCTAATGAGTACGTATTGTCGTTGGCCTTTTCCGTTACTGCTTTGACCTGATCCAAATCATAGCCCTTCGCCGCCGCACTTCCAGCAACCTTAAAGACTGGCAAATCACCCGCGACACCGCGACGATCTTTCTTGTCTTTTGCAGAATAAACATCGTCCGTTGTCGTCACTGTTTCGACACGAATCCCGTCTTCTTCAAGCGCCATTTCCGCACCCATATCGAAGTTCATCACATCGCCAGCATAATTTCCATAAAGATACAGACAGCCTTTGCCGCTATCAACCGCTTTCACCGCTTCGTAACAAGCATCTGGCGCAGGCGACGTATTAACGTTTCCAACAACCGCCGCATCAGCGAAATCTTTCCCAACGTAGCCTAAGAACATTGGTTCATGACCTGATCCGCCGCCGACGATTACTCGCACACGTGGTTCTTCACTCATTAATTTACTGACAACCACCCGATTTTCTAAATCCAAGTTTACGTATTGCTTGTTCGCTGCTGCATAGCCTTCCAGCATTTCCTCTACAACTTCATAGCCATCATTGATTAACCGTTTCATATTCCCATTCTCCTTGTAAAATATATTTTTTTGATACTTTTTTATAAGAATAAAGACAATAACAATCCACCTAATAATCCGCCCGTAACGGCTGCGGCGATTTTTGGTAATGATTTTTTTACATTGCCGCCAACTAATGCGGAAGCGACCCAGACACCGACACCGGCTGCCAGCCCTTGATCAACCCACGCGCCTGTTTGTGCGATCATCGGTGTTGAAATACCGTGATTGATACACCAAACAGTTCCAACAATAAAGAGTGCGGCCATCCAGCCTCCGATTGGCCCCCAGTGATCTACCATTTTCCCCCATGCCATGCGAATTACAAATGGGAATAAAAATCCGCCGCATACTGTTGCAAGTCCTAAGCCCAAAGACATTATTTTTCCTCCGTTTCTTAATGGATTATTCTTCGCCAACTAAACGATCTAACTCTTTTTCTGTCATTCCTGGTTCAGGTGCCTTTTCATCGCGTTGTTCTTCTTTTGCCACACTTTTTTCAAAAGCTGCAGCTACGATCCCACCAATAACCGCACCCACGATGACTAATGCGATTGTTGGTAATGCATCAGTTAATACAGATGAACCCTGCATGAACGTATCTCGAGCAATTCCGCAAATACCAATTGCAAGCCCCATATCAACAAATGCTGCATCATCTTCGTTGCCTGTCAAATTCAAGTAATGATTCATAAACCACATGGGTCCAATAATAATTCCAGCTGCCAAGTAACCGCCAAAGATGCCAAAACTGCCTAACTCATTCCAAACAGACATTACAATAGTGCCAGCGATCGTGTAACCTACCATACTTCTCAGAAACTTCATTTCTTTCGCTCCTCACTTTTTTTATTCAACAAAGCTTTACAGCTGTGCTAACTCTTGGATTATGGTTTCCTTCTCCTGACAAACGGTTGCCTGAACAGCTGCCGCAAATGCCCCCTCAACTAACGGGCAATCCATGATTTCCGTTTTCATCGCCAGCTCTTCATCATCAATCAAGTCAATCGCTGTTTCCGAGCTTAGAATAGCGCTTCCAATATCGCAGAAAATTAATATATGATGGCAGTCCGCATTCTCTTCTATTGCCTCCATGATCATGATCGAGTTGGTGCCTAGCCGCCCATCACCTGTACCGCCTGCAGAAATAATTCGCACTGCATCGTTGGTACCAGTCATTTCTTCGATCATTTCTTTGGTTCCATCAGTAATTTTCTGACTATGGGATACTAAAATAATGCCAAACATGTTTACCCCTCCTTTACTTTTTTTACTGTTTCAACAATTGACGCGTACTGTTTCGGATTATGCCCAAAACGACCAACGAATACACCATCGACATTTTCATCGGAAACGATTAGCTTTGTATTTTCCTGCGAAACTGATCCACCGTATATGATGCGGATGTTTTCTGCCGTTTGGATATCGTACAATTCTTTGATGCATTCACGAATCAATCCATGAACCTGCTGCACATGAACCGCGCTGGCTGCGCAGGTTTTCCCCACTGCCCAAGCCGGTTCATAAGCTAAAATGATTTTCTCTGCCTTCTTGCCCTCGATTAGGAATAAATCCAGAAATAGTTGTTTCTTCATTAGCGCTTTAATCTCTTGATAATCCTCTGTTTTCGTAACTTCACCGATACATAGAACCGGTGTAATATCAAAGTCCAGAGCCAAACGAACCTTTTGATTGATCATATCGTCCGTTTCGTTGAAAAGCGTGCGTCGTTCGATGTGTCCAATCTCGGCATAGCCACCCTTCATTTCCTTTAGAGATTCAATCGAGAATTCTCCTGTGTAGGCGCCGTTTGGCACAGGTGCGATGTTTTGCGAACCTAAACCGATTTCTGAATCCTTCAAAATCATAGCTACCGGATATAGCACACCCATTCCTGGACACATGAATTGTTCAACCTTTTTCTCGTCACCCACTTCTTCAACAATAGCGTGGGCAAAATTTCGAGCATCGTCGATTTGATTTTGATATAGCTTTAAACTGATACCAACAATTGGTTTACGCATGATATTTCCTCCTTTCAGAAATTTTTTCTACAATTATTTTTTAAAGGCTTCCCAATCCTTCAGGAAGGCTTGAATTCCTGCATCGGTCAGTGGATGTGACCAAAGTTTAGGGAACAAAGTACCTGGAATCGTTGCGATATCTGAACCTAACTCAGCAACATCTTCCACATGCTTTAAGCTGCGAATACTCGCGGCGATGATTTCTGTTTGATAACCATATTGGGTTAACACTTTTTTCAAATTGCTGATTAACGCCAAGCTGTCGGTAGCGATATCATCCAAGCGCCCTACAAATGGACTAACGAACGTTGCACCTGCTTTAGCGGCCATTAAACCTTGTGCGACTGTAAAAACTAAGGTGACATTGGTCTTGATTCCTTCTTTAGATAAGATATTCACTGCTCGCAGGCCATCTTCTGTCATAGGAATTTTTACGACGATATTGTCCGCCCACGTTGAAATATCTTGAGCCTCTTTTACCATGTTCTCGGTATCAAGAGCGATCACCTCTGCACTTACAGGTCCATCGACCAAACCGCAGATTTCTGTGATCACTTCTTTAAAATCTCGACCTTCCTTTGAAATGATCGTGGGATTCGTTGTTACACCATCCACCAATCCTAATTGATTGATTCGTTTTATTTCCTCTACATTCGCTGTGTCTAAAAAGAATTTCATCATTTTTCCTCCTATTTTGAATACTCGGCTTCTTTTTCCATGATTTGATCAATCTTTCTGCCAGAATTGCCGCCTTCGAATGTGACTGACAAATATTCGTCCACAATTTTTTTAGCAACCTCTAAACCAATGACCTTTGAACCCATCGTGATAATCTGTGCATTGTTGCTTAGTTGCGCTCGTTCTGCAGAATAAGTATCGTGAACTTGTGCAGCTCTTACTCCAGGAATTTTATTGGCTGCCATCGCCATGCCAATCCCCGTTCCACAGCAGAGAATCCCGCGATCAATTTCCTGATTTACTACCCCGTTTGCAACGTTAAAGGCAATATCCGGATAGTCAACCTCGTTTGGAGAAAAGCACCCATAGTCCTTTATTTCGAATCCCTTTGCTTCTATATATGCGAATAATTCACGTTTCATCTCAAACGCATTATGATCTGATCCAATTCCAATTTTCATTTTTCTCTCTCCTTTTTCTCTTTGTACCCTCATAGTAAGCGCTGGCTTTCGTTTTGCCAATCATTATTTTCGTTTATTTTCGTTTTATTCATTATTAACGAAAGAAAAACGCGACTTTTCGATTAAAACGAAAAATAAATCGTTGAATATTGTTGTTTTTTCTATTTTTTTGCTTTATACTATACTCAATTAGATATTTTGGAGGAACTGCTTATGTATACAAACCAACGAAGAGAAAAAATTCTTGCTTTGCTACAGGAACGGGGTTCTGTCTCCGTGAATGATTTGACCGAACTATTATCTGTTTCAAAGGCAACCATCCGCTCAGACCTTAATTACCTTAGCGATAACAACATGTTGATCCGAACACATGGTGGTGCCACTCGTTCGAAAGAAGACGAAACCTTGAAAATCGATAAAAATTATGACATTCGAAAACAAAAGAATATTGAAAAGAAAGCCGAGATCGCCAAAAAGGCGTTTCCGCTGATTGAAAATGGTGAATGTATTGTTTTAGACGCCAGCTCTACTTGCTATGAGTTAGCAAAACTCATCAGTCAATCTGATTTACGTATCACCGTGTTAACGAATGGATTGCGTACTGCCTCTCTTTTAAAAGAAAATCTAAATTTGACAGTTGTATTAATCGGTGGCGTCGTTAAAGGGAGTTCGAATGCGGTGGAAGGCGTTTTAGGAATTGAAATTCTAAAAAAAGTCAACATCGATACCTTGTTTACCTCCGCCTACGCCATTTCTGCTACAGAGGGTCTTTCGGATTTCAATCTATATGAAGTAGAACTAAAAAAACGAATGGTAGAGTTAGCTTCACAAACGATTGCTTTGATTGATAGCACGAAATTCGAGAAAAAATCAATTGCGACATTTGCTAACCTTCCTCAATTAACTGCGTTGATCACAGATGATGGAATTCTCAGCGAAGTAAAAGAGCATTATAGTTCAGTTGTGACATTTTTAGATTAAGAAAAGAGCGAGGAACATTCTAAAATTAATGAATGATTCTCGCTCTTTTTGTTTTCTATCATCCGTTTAAGCTTTCTATAAGCTAACCGTCATACACTCTTCTTGTGGATGAACTTGGTGTTTAGACTCAGAAGTGGGACTTAAAACGACGGTTTGTTTCATTTGATACGAGGTGCAGGTTCGATTCCTGTCATCCACGTTAAAAAAACTAAATGACGTATTAATACTAAATCCTGCTCTTCTACTAAGCAAGAGCAGGATTTTTTCGTTGATTTTCCACCGTCATTTACAAATGAAACCATTTACACCTTATCTGGCCGATAGTAGACTTAAGGTAACAAGTTGATTAGGACGTGATGGAATGATTATCAAAGCAATCGTACTAGATATTGATGGTACGTTATTGAACACAGGAAAAATAATCTCGGAAAAAACCAAACAAGCCTTGATCGCGGCACAAGAAAAAGGCATCAAAGTCATTTTAGCTTCCGGTCGCCCAACGACAGGCATGCTGGAGCTAGCAGAGCAATTGGAAATGACCAAATATGAGGGCTTCCTCGTTTCATACAACGGAGCGCGCGTCACTGATTGTCTGACAAAAGAGGTGCTCTTCAATCAGGCCATGAGTATCGAAACGGGCCAAGCAATTCTAGAACACTTGAAAAATTTCGATGTCATACCGATGATTGACAAAGAAGATTATCTTTATGTAAATGACGTTTACAGCGGCATGCTGGATTTACCTGATGGCGCATTCAATATTATTGAATATGAAGCACGCGGCGGTAATTTCAAACTCAGTGAGATTGATGATCTGGCAGCCTTTGCGACCTTCCCGATCAACAAGATTTTGATCGCAGCACAGCCAGAATATTTGCAGAAGATTGCACCAGCACTCCATGCTCCTTTTGACGAAATCGTTACAGCCGCCTTCTCTGCACCGTTTTATTTTGAGTTCACTGACAAAGGAATTGATAAGGCGAAGGCATTGAATACGGTATTTCCTGAAATGGGCATCCATTCAGAGAACATCATCGCATTTGGTGACGGGCACAACGACCGCTCCATTATCGAATACGCGGGGATCGGTGTTGCGATGGGCAATGCGGTAGATGCACTAAAAGAAATCGCTGATGATGTGACACTTTCTTGCGATGAGGATGGGATTGCAGCGGGATTGGAGAAATATTTATAAACAAAAGCAAGGTTTGGGAATTCAATCTCCCAAAACCTTGCTTTTAATCGTTATGCCTTCACTTTTCTATGCTCGGAATCTACAACAAAATCGATTCCTTCAACACCAAAATAATCCGCGATCCGTCTTTTCAATTCCTGCATCGCTTGATTGGCACGTGTTGCTTGTTCGCTAGTGACCGATTCCATAAAGAAAATGACATCTTGAGTTTCTTCTGTCAGCATTGTCCGTTGGGCTTCTCGCCAATTCAAGCAGCGGCAAATTGCACCTTTTTCGTCATAATAGATGATCTCTTCCGGTAAAGCGGGGGCATCAGCTTCAGCGCCTAAAGGTAAAAACGCTTCTCCGCCAGCTGCTTGACCCAAATGAATATCGCCTACAATTTTTTGCAGGTCTTCCCCGCCGCAGGGCACAGCGAACTCCAATGAGATACTATTGTAAATATCGACTAGCGGATTGATGGGTCGAAACTCACGATCCTGACTGACTCTTTTCAGTAACGCTTCAATTGACGAACGAGCGCCCTTTTTTGTTTTGAATTGACTGAAGGCGCCGCGCCATTGGGCAACGACGAGGTTTTGACTAAAGGTTTCCTCTGTTAGAAATTGCTTGGCGGCTTCTTTTCCTTCTGCTAATAATTTGGTCAAGTAGGGATCATTTTCCTTCGAGTGATTGTCTCCGATTCCTTTTACGAGTAATACATTGATTTGCGCTTCAGGGAAAACCTCCCAAAAAGATGGATCTGCAATAAAGTTTGTCATTTGTTTGCTCCTCATTCGTTTATTTGCTCCAGATAGGGTCTTTTATTGCCTTTTTTGACGGAGGTCCACTCTTTGTCAATCGTTGCTGCCACAATTTTTAATGCTTTGGAAAATGCTTCAATTTCCTTTTTTGACAGGTTTTGCAAAGCGATTTGATTGGAATATTGATTTTCTAGTTGAATGATCGGAACTAGCTTTGCGCCATCTTCTGTTACAAATAACCGTCGAATTTTTTTATTTACGTCATCTGCTTCTTTTCTAATAAAACCTTTTTCCTCAAGCTTCTTAATCGCTCGCGCAGCCGTCGTGCGATCCACCTTGATCATTTCGGCTAATCTATCTGGAATGATGCCGGGATTTTCGAAAATTCGTATCAAATATAAATACTGGCCTTTGGAAAGTTGGTACTCCTTAAACTCGATGTTCGCGATGGAATCTAAGGCTCTGGCGATCTTTCCTATATCTCTAAGAAATTCTATCCTTTTCAACCTCCTATCCTATAAACGTATCATAAGTCGTTTTCGTTGCAAATACAACAAAAAATCAATCAAAAAAAACGCAGAAAGAAATACTCTTTCTACGTCATATTCGATTTTTCTGTTCTTTTTTGAATGATTTTCTGCCCTAAATTCGCCCAATCTAGCGGGCGCGGAGGAGAAAGCCAAACGACACAATCTATATGATACGCGTTTCCTAAATCTCTGGAATCAGTCAATAGAATATCTGCAGCTTCAACATCTGTAATAATCTTTGCGCCAACTAGATGAAAGAAATTGAGATTCTCCGTAATAAACTGATTATACAGACTGCCGAAGGAAAAATCGACGTATACGTTGATGGGTTCAACCAAAACATCTTTTGGAAATGAATCTAAAATTAGAAAAAGATATTGAAAAAGAACCTGCTTCTTCTTTTTATACAATTCAGAATCTTTTTCTTGCAGCTGCTTCACATATACCCTGCAAAATTCTAATATTGTTGGATAATTTTGCTGAAAGTAAGCAATGTTGATTTCTGGCTGCAGCGTCTCACTGGCTTGGCTGACCTCCTTCAATTGAAAATGCAAAATATGACTCCTCATCAGAAAACATTCATACTTTTCTGGACTCTCAATTAACTTAGGGAAATATTGAATAAGGCTTGTCAGCAAATTTTTGCTCCATGTCATAATTTGCTTATTCGCATTCAATCGTAGATTTTTACTCAATTCCTCTGAGCGAGAATAATAATAATTCAAAAAGGCAATCACTTCTGCTTCGCGAGATTCGATTGGAACCCGTTCAAAAAATGACTCTTCCATAGCTTGTTTGATAGCTTCTCTGGATAAAACATCAGCGGTTCGTCTCTCAACAAACTTTCGCTGCTTGATTCGTAAATTCGTTATGTGAAGGTAGTGCTGCAAGCTGATTCTTTGATGAATAGTCATCTTACCATCTTCCAGTGTCATTTGTTTTTCTTGAATATGACCGTCCTTCGATTGATCGAAAATTTGGCAGCGACCTTTGTATACACGTGAAAAAAGTTCGGTTAAGAATAAACGGATATTCTTTTCATTTTCACCGCTTACTCGGAATTTTTTATCGATGGTCATCTCGTACTTAGCAAGATACTTGTTCAATAGCTTATAATTATTGTATGCAATCGGATAACTGATCATTGATTTTTCGGAAAACTCATTCAATGACTTGAAGTTTCCTAAAACAGCCCTCAATAAAATATTAAAGCCAATTGATTCTTCCACATATTTTTCTAAAAGTGTCTCAGAACTGGCCGTTCCGGTAATTTCTAATTGAACAAAGGGTTCCTCTAAAAAAACATGAATTTCCTGAGCCAAACCATATTTTTCAAGATCCTGGATCAACTGCTCTATCGTACTTTTAAGCACATAGTTGGAAATCTCTAAATGATCCATGATCTCTTTTTTAGACAACGCAAAATAAGAACTTCGCTCTAATTGCCGTAAAAGCTGATACTTCCGCCACTCTTCCTTTGCTAATAAACTATCCAGCAAAATAATCACTCATCCTTGCTGCCAATTTTCCGTTCGCTTCGCCGTATAAGACGACACCTGATAGTAAGTAGGCACTTTGTGCGATATCCGCAAAGTTATTAAGTGATCCAGCCTTGCCTCCGCCGCTATCAGGAGGCAAAGCTGTACTTTTCGTGGAAGAAAAGAAATCATCGTCTAACATCAGGACTTGATTTTTATGATGATTTTTCATTTTTGGCAGATAAGGATCTGGTATTGAGAAATCTTCTGTTTTCTCCTCCTGCTTCAGCTCGTCTGTCGGCAATAAGGCTACTGACTGACTCACGACTTGAACGGTGCTGCTTTGAACTTCATTATTTTGCGTGTTTTCCACATTTGTATTATCTTTTTGATCCTGCGATGGCGTCGACTCAGCAGATTCCATCGTTATTTCGCCATCTATCAGGTATTCACTCGGCTCAGGGTCAGCATTGGGTATTGGAGTGATCGTATTGTGCGGATTCAGCGGATCATAAATAACAGTATTGGCTAATACATGCTCTGAATATAGAAAAATCGATGCTCCAAAGACTACCACCAATGATTTTGCCATCATTTTTTTCATCTTATCACTCCTTCCATGAGACTACCTGCTGATTTTAATGATCATTCTTGTTCCAATCACCAAACTAACTAGAAAAAGAATCCATACAATTATACAGTAGCTTTGATTTTGTCGATTGTTTTTATGCTGTATGCGGTTTTTATGTTCAATCAGCTTTTGTTTAATCACTTTTGTTGGTTGCTGAACCAGCTCAGCTTTTACCACAAAACGCTGCTCAGTATGAGTCGGCTTATCACAGGTAATTAATGTTAGCTCGGCTTTACCATTATCTTCTAAAACCTGAAGTTCGGTTTGATGAATCATTTTCGTCTGACTGACTTTGTATTGATAAAACTGGTTCTGATATTCCAAATAAACCGTATCGCCGACAGTCATTTCCAACAATTTGCCAAACAATAACTCATTTCGTCCTAAGTGATGGCCAATCACAACGATATTTTGGTTTTCCGCTTTTCTCTCTGGAAATAATGTCCCTGCACCGACCAAAAGCTGGTCATTCGTCACTCCTGAAAAAAGCGGCAGACCGATCTCGACTTTTGGGATAACGAGCTGTCCAGCTGATTGAAATGTTTGGTTTTCTTTAAAGGCTAAAACAGCTGATAAATCTGGCGGCTGAACAGCCTCTAATGGGATTTCTTCAGCAGGCGTGACTGTTTTTTTCTGGCTGATCATGACATTTTGCGTTCGATAGATGATCAGCGTTTGCTTAATAAATGGCAGAAATAATAATGTTACTGCCGTACAGTAGATCAAAATGAGGCTAAACCGGATCTTTTTTGTCATTTTTCTTCTTGCGCCATACTAAGAATATGACGATCAGTAATAGCAGAATCACTCCAATTAGAATATACAACCATGTATAATCTTTCTTGATCGTGACATCTGAATCATTTAATTTTTTAGCCACATCTGCTTTAATCTCGAAATCCTTTTCCAACGTCCAATGGTAGCGATAGTTTTCTTCTTTCTGGCTGCCTTCTTTTTGAAACGAATAGCTGCCATTTTGATCCTGTTGACCGTACGCCTCAATTTTCATGGTATATTTTCCAGCCTTTAAGCGGTCCCCTTTTAGCGGTACTGATAAATTAAAATTGGAATTCGGCGCCATTTGCATATCGGATTGTTCATCCGTATAAAGTGCTTCGGAGCTGCCTTTTTTTGTGATAATCGTCTTAGTCGCTAATTGATTCAAGTAGGTCCCATTAGGATTTTGCAGATTCCCTTGAATGACATTACGAGCATTTCGTTGATTAGGAATCACGCGCTGCAGCTTCAAGTCTGGTGAACCATTCTCAGTTGTTTGGCGCATTAATAAAGCTACAACATAAGAATATTCATTCTTGATTGCCAAGCCTTTATCATTTTTATCTGAAGAAATGTTTGTTTGATCCGTTGTTTTTTCCTTAAACGTGATCCCGCCGGCAATAACACCAGCAAATTTTTCATTTGGCATATGTATTTTTACTTTATATTCAGCCGCTGATTGCGGTTTTAGTGTGATCTCTTCGGGCGCTTCTACATAGTCTTTTATATTGTATTTTAATGTTTCATCAGGCTTGATCTCATTCTTACTGTACTCAACGACACCATTGCCATTTGTTGTTGCACTATTTATCTGTGCTTCGATCACGACTTCTTTATCTGTATCATTCCGCAGGTCTACAGTCAGGGTATCCTCTTGGTTAGGAGCCAATAATAAATCAAAATACGTCTTTTGCTTGTCGATTTGATTTTCTGACGCTTTAGGAGTCACCGCAAAATTGAACTCCGATGCGATTCCCGGTGTCGTCAGCATCAAACTACTTAAAATGGCAACTGCCAGCATCACAAATTTTCTAAATTTCATCGTACCGTTATCCTTTCAGTGAAAGAAAGGGATGCTGGAAAACACCCCTTCTTCATTCTTCTTTTTTAATTAGTTTCCTGGTGTGTCACTAAGAACCCAAGTAAATGTTGTTGAATATTTCTTCGCATATTTCGTTGTTGAGCCAGGTACGCTCAATTCAATACTTTCAGCTGCGGTTGCGGCATCTGTACCCCAATCAAGTAAATATGTTCCAGCACCTTGACCATCTTTCGCCGACATAACATTTTTCAAATCTCCAGATGGATCAGCGACGATCGTTGCCTGTCCTGTTGGTTTTTCTGAATCGGAGGCAGTTACTACATTCCCATTTTTGAAAGTGATTTCTGCGCCTGTCAACTCGTCGGCATCTGCTGTCGTAAATTGACTGTTTTGCTTCATCTGCAATGTCCAGCCTTTTTCAGTTCCACGATTATCAGTTACTTGTACAAAGTTAGGCCCCGTTTTTTCTACGTTGTCCTTATCAAGATATTTTTGCGCTTTTGCTTTATAGATCTCATCTTTAGAAGTAATTTTTTGTGAACCAAAATCTAGACTTGACGCATAATCAATCGACAATGGGCCAGCCGTACCTGGTTTTGGCCCGCTTGGATCAGTTGGATCAACCGGCTTAACCGGATTAGTCGGGTCCACCGGATCAACCGGATCAGTAGTTCCGTTATTTGGGGTGAAAGTAATCACACCGTTTGTATCGTATTCCCCGCCATCAGCCGCAAAACTCACAGCTGGTGCTAAGGTGATTCCTGCTAAGATAGCAGTAGCTAAAAATAAAGAACCAAATTTTTTCATTTGTAGTCATCCTCCTAAGTTAGTGTTAGTTGCCTGGTACGTCTGATAAGCTCCATGTTAATGAGGTGCTGTATTTCACTGCATCTTTGGGTGTACTGCCGGGTACTGCTAACGTGACAGCCTTGGTTACTTCAGCATCTACTTCATTTCCGTCTTTATCTTTTTCTTTGACCGTTTCGACTGTTCCCCAATGGTTAGAATAAGTTCCAGCACCTTGATTCACTTTCGCTGACATCACTAAACTTTCTGTCCCAGCTGGATCAAGCTCGATCGTTGCCGCTGCTGTTGGAAACACAGCTGTTGAGTTGCTGTTTACGGTCGGACTAACAAGTTTTACTTGAGAGCCTGTCAATGTATCGTTCAATGTACCGGTTGCTTTGAATTGGCCATTTTGTTTTACTTTCAAGGTCCATCCGGCATTGTTTCCGCGATTATCAGAAACCTGAACATAGTTCGGTGTTGCCGCATGTCCATCTTTGTATTGTTGAGCTCTTGCATAGTAGACTTCATCTTTATTGGTAATTTTATTTACCCCAAAGTCTAATGATGAAGCATAATCAATCGACAACGGACCGTCTGTTCCTGGCTTGGGACCTGTTGGATCAGTCGGATCAACTGGATCAACTGGGTTCGTTGGGTCTGGATCAGTTGGGTCAACTGGTTTTGTCGGGTCAGTATTTGGAATAAATTCCACTACACCGTTTGAATCGTAATCAACTGTGTCCGCCTGTGTAATCAGTCCGCCAACAGTTGATAAAGATAACGCTGCTAATGTTGCGACTGTCATTAATTTTACGTTTTTCATCGTCATGTTCTCCTCGTAATAAAGTTTTTAGGTTTCCTTAAGGTACATCTTTTAAACTCCATGTTAGGGAAGTTTGATATTTTTTTGCATATTTTACCGAGCTGCCGGGAACGTTTAACTGAACCGAACGTCCGCCGCTGGTTTCATCTGAGCCAAACCGATACAGCCAAGTGCCAATTCCTTGTTCATTGTTCGCAGTTATAACATTGACTTCCGAATCCAATGGCATTTCGATCGTTTCCTTGGCGCTTGGTGCATAAGAATCTGGAAGAGTCGAGATCATTTCACCATTTTTAAGCCATAGTTCAGCACCTGCAAGCTTTTGCGCTTCAGCGGTTTGGAATTGACCATTTTGTTTCACGCTCAATTGCCAACCTGAGCCAGTTCCGCGAACATCCGTTACTTGAACATAGTTGGGGCCCTTTTTCTTCGTTCCGTCAAAATCAGTGTATTCCTGCGGTAGCGCATAATATGTTTGATCTTTAGTCGAAATTGCCTGACTTCCAAATTGAAAGCTAGAGGCAAAATCAAAGGAAAGACTGCCGCCAGTACCTTCCATCGGACCAGCTGGATTAGTAGGATCAACAGGTACCACTGGTTTTAACGGGTCCGGCAGCAAAGGATCAAGCGGCTTAACCGTTGTCTCTCCACCGCTTTGGTACTTCATATGTGTATCTGTAGTATCAGCCAGTACAGCTTTTTGTCCAACAGAGGTTGTAAAGAGCAGGAGAAGAAAACTAAATAATTGAATTTTTTTCACCATTCTCCTCCTCCTTCAGTTTAAAAAAGACGAGTGACAATAAGAAAAAACCACTCAATGTAGCGAATAGATTTGAGGTATCTCCCGTCGCCGGAATGATGGTGCCTTCTCCTTTATAAGACGGCAATCTGCTTATTAATTGATTTGTCGTCTCACCTGCTGTTCCGCGTGTTTCTCCATTCACGGAGGCTTGGTTGTCTTCTTCATTTTCCAACGGCTGTTCTTTTTCTGGTTCATCTTTTGGGTATTCATATTTTCCGTAAAACGCTGTAACCCCGTTACTATCATAGTTAGCATCTGCCGCAAAGACAGGCACAGTAGTAAAGAGCGCCAGCATGATCAATAAACTATTTATAACTAATCGTCTCATCTACTCACCTAATTTCCTGGGACATCTTCTAGTTTCCATGACAATTTTCCTGAATAGTCTCCGACACGTTGTTTTTCGACCGGGACCGTCAGCTTGAACCCGTTGCTGCCTTGCCAATCAGCCGATATATTCTTTGAGCCATCAGAGGCAAAGGTTCCCGACTCAACGATTTGTGTCGCTGTCGTAATTTGCTTTTCCCCTAATTGAGAGGTGTAATAAAGCGTATCTCCAAGCGATACCGTGCCGTTTGTCAGCTCTTCTGATTGACTTAACGTTAAGCGCCAAGGCTTTTTCGCTCCGCCGCGAGTATCTGAAACAACCAGATCACCATTGACTGTTGGACGATACTCTTGTGTCTTGTTCGACACTTGATTGTTTCCAAACTCTAGTCCTTCCGGCACTGAGGCCAAAGATAGATACCCTACCACGGTGGCTTTTGTCGCTGCCTTGAATGTCGCATCACGATAATTCAAATCAGTTTTTGGATTGATATTACCGATCGCGTTATTTGTGCTTGGACGTTCTGCTTCACTAAGTTCAGTAATAGGTCCACTTTGGTCTTGTAAAAAGAATTGAAGAACATCGTCCTTCACAAGATTCAAACTAGAGATATCAATTTCCCATTTTCCATCCGCGCCGACCAGCTGTCCTGGAATCCCCGATGGCTGATCATTAACGGTTAATGTTATAATGCTATTAGGCTCCCCAGTTCCCGTTAGCTTAGTAGTCGTACTTTGGATGGCGTCCGAATGATCTACTTTAGCGGGTTCTGGTGGTGTTGCATCAATAACGGTCGTTTCAATTGGATCTGGTGTGAGCCAAGGTCCCCGTTCAGCGATACCTGAAATTTTTTCACCAGCTTTTTGAAATTGAATTGGGTCATTTGTATCTGAGTAAGAAGCATAGCCATTTACATCTGTGAATAGATTGTCTCGAACATTCCCATAAGTATCAGTCAAAGTGAGCTTCGCCTGATTCTCTGAGGCATAGACCGGAATGTATTTGATTTCTCCAGCGACTAAACCATTATTATCAGGTACTTCCCCAATAATCACACGACCCTTAATTGTTTTATCCGCATCTGTAACCGGCGTCCATTCAATCTTTGGATTCTGATTCATTCCTGAAATTCGACGGTAGTTTGCCTGTTTGAATTGATTCAGTGAAGCAACCGATGTCGTTACAACTTCTCCGCTTCCGCTCCCAACTACCTCAAGACTTGGAACTTTAGCATAGGTTTCATTAGATGGTCCAAGAACTGGAACACCGACCTTCCATAAATCGATATCTGAATCAAGAATAGAGAATTTATTATTTGCAGTATTCCCATAAGCAACATTTACCGCCGTTCGACTATCATGTAAATTTCGCAAATCATATTGAGCAGGGCTGTTTAATGTTAAGGAATTCCCTGTTCGATTGACACTCGCGATTCCTGTAGCATCCGCCGCTAAATTGATCAAAGGCTGACTACTTGTCCCAATGACATAAAGATAGCTCCCAGGTTCTGCATTCAGATAGGTATTATTGTTACTAAAGGCCACTACTGAACCAGATGCTTGTTTACTCGTCAAATTCACGACAGCACCTTTTTTGATTGTCATTCCGGCACCAGCATCATCAAAACGTACCGCATTTCCTGGCATGTCCACGTTGTACACACTGTTTTCGCCAACCGTTAGAGCAAGATAATGATGATAAACAGCAGGATATGTACGCCCCGCAGTTTGCGTTTGTCCAACGTCGACACGACAATTCTTCCCGATTGTAAACTCTCTGGAAGCTCCGGTTGATCCAGCATTCGCTGCATCGTTGTACCAAAAGACAGAGAAATTATAGTAGTTTACGTTCCCTTTATATTGGGTTCCATCCTCCATAATAAGACTGCCTAAATAGAAATTTTCCGCTCGTGTATTAATATCCATATCGCCATATACTCTCACCTCTGAATGAGAGGCTCTGGCTAATCGCTGCACCCCCGACTCAGCGGTGATATTCCCAAATCGATATTTCCACTTGACACCGTTCGCAGTAATCAATCGAGTTCCGACGATATCTTCTGAATAGGCTCCAGCATAGGTTTGATTTAACACAATATCATGCATGTGGAAGGACCCAATAGCATTTTGTGGTGAAGCTAAATAGATCGACGAATCTTTAAAATTCACTCGGTGCCCCTGCCCGTCAATCTCTAAATCATTTTTTCTGGCATAGGCAGAAAGCCTTGTATCTGATGCACTAGGATTATCGAAGCTTGCGGCAAGGATAATTTTGGTGATGGTTTCGTCTCGAATAGCATTTACAAAATCAGCCCATGTACTTACTTCCGCCTCATTGGCTGCCAAAAGGCGCAAATCAGCCTTTTCGACCTCTTCACTATCCTCTTTTGTTTCTGAACTTTCCGTCGTTTTTTCTTCTGTTTCAGAATCTTTTGTTGCTTCTCTCGCTTCTTCTGAAGACGCTGTTGACTCTGTCGTTTCATCCACCTTGCTTGTATCGGTTTCAGCAGGATTTGCAATTTCGTTGAGCTTCATGCTATCCTCTATACTTTGGTTCGGTTTCTCAGATGAACTGGTAGAATTCGTTATTTCTTCAGCACCTGCAGAAAAGACATTCAGATTTGGGAGTAAAATAATTAGTAACAAGAAAAAAATTATTCTCCGCTGGTTCATTTCTTTCTCACCTCCTTCACAATCAAAATCCTATCACATTTAATAGCCAGTTTTTATAATTATTTTTAAATAAATTTAGAATTAACTTATAACCAATTCAATTTCAATTTATTTTTAGCAAAACCAAAGCGAATTACGTATATTTTTTGTTAAATAAATAATCTATGTTACATTACAAATAGATTACGAATTTAGCTCTATCCTCTTTGAAGTGGATTTGTTACATTAAATACAAATTCCTCTAAACGTTGTTTTGTCGCTTTTCGTAATTCAGATAGCTATTCACACTGACAGGGCTGAGCGTTCTTTTAGTGCTATTTGGTTCTTTGTAAACTAAAAGTATCAGCGATAAAGAGGACATCCTTTTGAAGTATTCTTGTTCACATCAGATTTTTTTCAATCTGTCTGAGTTACAAATCAATCAGCTTTTATCACGATTGAAATGGAATCTCTTCACCTTCCAAGCCTCAATCAATTTTCAAGAGTTGAACCTATAAATCTTGTTTGGTTCGCGGGATAGAACAAGAGGAAAAAGGCAGATTAAATAACAATCTATTTTAGAATAATTTCAATCTGGTTATTAAAATTATTCACCTATACCAAAAAAAATTTTTCCAAAACAAAAAACTCCTAATTTTTTTTAAAATTCAGGAGTTTTTTTCCTTTTATTGAAATATAAGGTTTTGTTTGCTTGGTTTTTTAAGCTTCATTCCCTGCTTTGATCAATCTGCGCAGCTTTGCTGGATGGATCAAATAACCCATCTTATTCCTTTCAATGTACCCATTTTCACGCAAAAATTTAAATGTATAGGTCAGATGACGATAGCTGACGCCTAGATAATCAGCAATCTGCGTATTGTTTTCAGTGTATTGATCATTTACCGCAACTTCCAACAATAATGAAGCTAGGCGATATTTCAGCTCAAAGGTTTGAGCATGAGAAAAATGTTCCATTCGCAGTAATAATTTCTTTCCTATGTATTGAGCGATAAATGTAGGGAATTCTACTCGCTTCATTAAAGTAGTCTCGACTACATTTAATGGAATAGCCAAACAGCGAACTGCTCCGATGGCGATTACATCCTTAGGTGCTTCTTCAGCTTTTACTAAGGTCAGCTCACCAATCAGATCCCCTACTTCCAGAAACTGCAAAATGATACTTTTCCCATTTGGTTCTTGCTGAATAATCCGTGCTTTTCCTTCCAAAATGATAAATAAATATCGCAGCTCTAGCATTTGATCAACAATTTTTTCATTTCGATCAAAGTCCATCAAAAAACTTTGGCTTAAAATCGATGGCGATAAAAAAGGAAAATCTAGCTGACAAGTTGCCTCAGTATACTTTTCTTTTTTTCTCATTAGGCTATATCTCCTAGTTACAACTTTTTATTTCCGTCATGCTCATCCTATCAATTAGTTATTGGAGGAACAACTATCATGAATCAAAAAAAATTAACTCTCTCGTTTCTGTATTATCTGATCAGCGCTTTTGGCATCAGCTTGACCTTAAAAGCCAGCATCGGCATCAGCAGCTTCAACTCGCTAAATGCCACACTTGCCGAATTTAGCCAAATAAAGATCGGCACAATCACTGCTGGATTGAATTTTCTATTTTTGATTGCTTGTCTGCTGCTGGACCCACAGCTAAGAATAAAAAATTATCTGATAATGAGTATTGCCTTGCTGTTTTTCGGCTCAACCATCAATCTGTTTACTTATTTTCTTTTTCCGCTTTTTACGTTACATTCCTATCTATTAAAATGCCTGCTATTTATTCTAGGAACAATTATCGCGGGGATCGGGACAGGAAAGGTTTTGAAATACCAATTACTCAAATTTCCAATCGAGACGTTTTGTCTCTTTCTTTCCGAACGAACTCAGCGCAGTTTTAAATCTTATCGCTATAGTATTGATCTATTTTGTATCCTGATTGCATTAGTTTTAACTTATTTTTTCCATCTGACTTTGATGGTACGAGAAGGAACACTTATTAGTTTTCTTTTATTGTCACCAGTGATCGCTTATGCAAAAAATTAATGAAGAAAAACATCCTATCGCTTTATAACTCGATAGGCTGCCAATTTTCATGCATAGAGTTTTTTTGTAAAGTATTTTAGTAAAAAAGGCGAGGATAATGTCGTAAATAGGATTACTAGAATAATCGCTGAGTAATATTTTCCTACAACCAAATGGGCCTGAAACCCTAATTGAACAATAATTAAGGCCATCTCACCTCGAGAGACCATTCCCGAGCCCACCATCAAGCTGCTCTGATTATCAAATCCAGAAAATCTTCCCCCTAAATATCCGCCGAGCAGTTTTGAAAAAATAGCAATAGTAGTAAAAACAAGGACAAAAAGCAATTGCTTCGATAAATTTTCAAAGGTAACTTCTAAGCCGATACTGATGAAAAAGACTGGAATGAACACCGCATAGCCGATCGCTTCAATATTGTAGCGGACATCCTTCCAAACATTGGTCTGACCGATGGCAATTCCTGTTGAAAAAGCACCAATCACTGAACTTAATCCAATGAAATCAGCCAAGTAGGACATACTTAAACATAAGGTCAAAGACACGATGATTACTGAAGACTGGGCAAAGATTTTTTTACTCAAGTTCATTAAGTACGGAGCGCCCCACCGAATCAAGAAAAAGACCGCTATGAAAAACAAAACCTGTGCCAGCAGCATAAAACCAAGCGGCTTTTCATTGCCATTCTCCACGCCTAAAAGCGGCATGCACAAGCTGACGATCAATACTACCAAAATATCGTCAACCACAGCAGCACCGAGAATCGTTGAGCCTTCTTTTGTGTTGACTACCTTCAGCTCCTTCAAGACCTCCACCGAAATACTGACAGAAGTTGCGGCTAAAACCAGTCCGAAGAAAAAGGACTGATTCATTGGAACACCAAAAAGACTCCCACTCCCTGTCCCTAATAACAGCGGAAACAGAATTCCCAGTAAAGCCACAAAAACTCCAGGGCGGAAATATTTTCGCAGCAGAGGCAAATTACTTTCAATACCTGCTAGAAACATTAGTAAAATGACCCCGATCTCAGAAAAATCCGTCACCAGAATATCTGGATGAACGATTTTTAATCCCCCGTTTCCCAGTACAATCCCTACGAGTAATTGTCCAATCACCGCTGGTATACCTATTCTTCTTGAGAAGTGACTTGCTACGGTAACGCTCACTAAAATCAGACACAAAACCCCAATAAATTCCATCTCTTCGCCTCCACAATTGCCTACTGAAAAGCTAGTATTAATGCAATTGTATTCGTTTACAACTAGGAAGTCCATCGGAAAAATGAGAACTGCTGAGAAAGCAGACTGACTTTATGATTGCCGCATCAAGATTATTTTTTTGAAGCTCCGTTTACGGTACTATCCAGTTACAAAAAATTTTTCTCAAGTGCGCTTATGATTATCCTGAAACTTCTTTAAGAGTTTTCTTTTCTCTTTACTTGGTCTTTTTGTTTTTTTATTAACCACGGATTTTTCCGGTAAAATTTCTTCCACAATGGCGGTATCTGCTAAAGCCAAGGCTGAAATCTTCTCATCTGCTCCATCGGTTTCGCTGGATACGTTATCTGACTGATGTTAATTCGTTTCCTTGTCAAATGAACTGATCCTATCATCTAAATCTGATTCAGCGCCAAATGACTGATTAAATGTCGACAGTTTCCCATTTGAAAAGAACGATTCTTCCTCCAGCATTACTGCTTTTGCTTCTTTAAATATCTGCTTTATTAATACAATCAGCGACTCTTTACTAAGAGTATTTAGATCATACCCCTCCAAAAAGTCCGCATCTTCAGCAAGTGAATCGTCATGTTGGAGTGAGATTGCCGCCTGTGTCTGTTCTGTTGTTCCCCGTGAACTGGAGACAATAGTGGTACCTGCACAATCATAATCAATGTATTCGGCAAAGCGACGCACGCCATCCTTTTGAAAGATTGTTAGATTAGTCAAAATCTCAAGTATCCGTTCCGTCTCTTCAACAGTATTCCTCGGGTCAGCATCTCTTAATCTCCAAGTATGCTTCTTCCCGCTGGCATCCTTATAAATCGTCACAAGAGTATAACTACCAAATTCTTTCGTAATGGCCGCACTCCCCGTATTCTTCAAATAACTAGCTTGAATCCGTGTATTTTTTGTCGCCTTTTTGTATTTTTTCTCACTGATAAATAACCGCTTTATGATCTGCTGCCACTCTGAATCGTTGAAATAAGATTGGAAGTAGGGCAAAAATTTTTCAGTGTATTGCTGGGTCTAGCATGGCTATAAATCTCACGAATCACATCCTGAAACAACAATGAAAAATCTCCCAGAACAAGTGCGTGACGCACCATGAGGGCAATCGCGTATTCAACGACAGAATCTGCATCCTGTGTCTTTTCGAAATATTGAACCACTTTTTTCTCAACAGTTTCACGTTTAGTACAAAACAATTGCCTTTGCTGAAGCTTCTTTATTTCCATGCTAGACCTCTCCTTTTTACCATTGTTGTTTTCTCGTATGCGTTAATGATACCGCATTAAATAACTCACTACCAATTTTAAAATCTTCACAAAATTTAAAATTTTGAATTCGCAAAATAGGATTTTTCGCGTAATAAATAGAACGTAACCCAAGCAAAATTGCTTCACCGCGATTTTTTTAAATAAATCAGAAGAGATGTGATAAGATCAAAATAAGAAAATAAACAAATCACTCCTTTTTCCAGAAAAAAAGACTACCAAAATTTCTGGTAGTCTCTAACTATCTACAAGCAAAGCAATTCCTCGATAGTCAATTCCGAAAAATCATTCACTACTCGATCAGCACCTTTTAACTGCTCCGCCGCCCCGATACCGACGGCATACATCCCGCAACCTTTGATTCCATCGATTCCTGCCTGTGCGTCTTCAAAGCCGACCACTTCTTCAGGCTTTAAATTTATTAATTCAGCAGCTTTGATAAAAATTTCTGGATCGGGTTTGCCTTTTGTCAACGTTGTTGGATCAACGATACCGGAAAAATAGTCGCTGATCTGCAATTTGTCCAAAATATATGGGGCATTTTTTGATGCTGAGGCAATCGCGCAAGGAATTCCGACCTCGTGGGCATTCTCTAAGAATTCTCTGACTCCTGGCAATACGTCTTCAGGCGCTAACGTCTCCAACAATGCCACGTAGTGCTGATTCTTTTTTTCTGCCATTCTATTTAATTCTAAGTCGGAGTAAACATCCAGTTTATCGTCCTGGGCTAAAATCCGCGCCAGCGAATCCTGACGACTGATGCCCTTCAGCTGTTCGTTGAAGGCCTCATCGATCGTAATCCCGATCTCAGCGGCTAGCTGTTTCCAAGCAATATAATGGTATTTTGCCGTATCTGTGATCACACCATCTAAATCAAATACAAAACCTTTCATTTATTGATGCTCCTTTGCGACTTTTTCGATCCAATGCTCTTGATGACTGACGTAAACACGATACTTTTGATTTTTAAAATAGGTATAAAAATCAATTTCGTCGATCTCTGCCGGCAAATGGGGATCAATTGTCAGCCTATCTTCCACTATCTGAAGATTACAAAAACCATAAACAATCGACATGAAGGTTCCGCCCATCGATGCGGTATGGATACCGTCCTTCGTATTTTTATGACTGTTATCTAGATCGGTTCGGGCATTTTTGATAAAATATTCATAGCCTTTTTCTACTTGTCCCAAACGACTATATACCGTTGAAAATGTCGAGTAAGATAGAGAAGAATCATGAGTCGTTACCTCATCGTAGTAAGCGACACTCTTAGCGGTTGTCTTCTTGTCAAAGGAATCTGGAAACAGCATCAACGCTAGTACGGCATCCGCTTGTTTAGAAATTTGATAACGATAAATCGTCAATGGATGATAATTGAGCAATAAAGGATAGTTTGTTTCTTCTTTAGAGTAAGGCCAAAAGCTTTTATTCAAGAAATCCCGATCCTGAGCAATTATTCCTTTTTCTTCATCAAAAGGCAGTGCCATCGCCGCTGAAAATTGCGCAAAATCCTGTAACTCTGACTCTTGAAGCTGGAGCTTCTTGTTCAAATCGGACCAGCTTTCAGGATGATGCTCTCTCAATAATTTCGCGAAGCGATTGAGCCATTGGAATTGATAAGCAACTAATTGATTGGTGTAATAGTTGTCATTAACCAGTACCGTGTATTCGTCTGGACCGGTAATTTTATCGATGTGAAATTTGCCGTTTTTCATGTAGCCGATTTCGCTGAATACACGAGCCGTTTCCAATAGAACTTCAAATCCACAGTCCGCAATAAAGGCTAGATCGTCCGTATAACGATAATATTGAATAAACGCGTAAGCAATATCTGCGTTGATATGGTGCTGCGCGGACCCGCCTTCGAAAAATGGGGAAGACTCAGTGCCTGAGATCGTTCGCCATGGATAGAGTGCCCCTGTTTGATAGCCGAAAAGCTGACGATTCTCCCGTGCTTTGTCCAAAGTAGTATAGCGATAAGTCAGCAATTGCTTCGCCAGCAGTGGATTTAAATGCAAGAAGACCGGAAAAACAAACATCTCCGCGTCCCAAAAGTAATGCCCTTCATAACCGCTGCCGCTCAAACCTTTAGCCGCAATGCTAGTGGTATGATTCGTCCCAAGTGACTGAAGCAGAGCAAAGGTACTGTAATTGACACTCTCTTCAAGGTTATCTGTACTTTTGATGTTTACTTTCGCACTTTGCCAAAAATCATTCAGAAATTCTATTTGTTTCTGAACTAGTTTGGCAAAGCTGCACTCAATTTTCTCGTGCTTCTGCTGCTGAAACGCATAGCTTAGATTTTTTTGATAGCTGTCGCCCTCTAGCTTTGTGCGAATCACGATTCGGTCCTCTTCAATCGTTTGTTCGACTGTCTGATTATCAATCGACCAAACTAACTCCGCTTCCAATTGGGAATACTCGGTGCCGAATACACAGCTCTTTTTGGCTAAATCAATCTCCTTAATCACAATCTTTTGTAGGTCATGGCTCATGCGCGGATCGTTTTTATCAATCGTGCGCACTGGATAGAAATTTAAATGGGTGGTAAGTTCAATTTCCTCTTGATGATTCAAACGCTCGAAATCAATCTTCAGTGAAAAAAGATTTTTATAATGGAAAGAGATTAAACGCGAGATCGTGATTTTTGTTTGGCGGCCTTGCGGCGAAGTCCAAACTAAGTTCCTAACTGTAATACCCTTTTCCATATCCAAATAACGTTCACTGTCACTGATTGTTCCTTCCATAATGGAAAACTGTTCACCACCGATGGTAATCAAGGTTGTTTGCCCGTCGATCACGCTGATCATGGTTTCTCCTGTCGGGGTGAAGCCATACATTTTCTCTGGATAGTGCAGCTCTTTGGTTTCGTAAAAGCCATTGATATAGGTCTCACGGTTGGTAGAAAAATGATCGTAGTAGTCCTCCTCCAGATTTCCCCGCAAACCAATATAACCATTGCCGTTAAACAGCAAACTCTCCGCCTTTTCCAAGGTTTCGGTTTCGTAATCATTTAAATAAATTTTCATAAGTGATCCTCCAAAAAGCAGGATAGAAGATTCTTCTACCCTACTCAGCTTTTTTATGAATTTACTGCCAAGCCTTCCGCAGATTTTTCAGTCGGTGTGGCTTCAATTTTTTCGTCCTTTTGCAGAACGAAGGTCAATACAAAGGATAAAACCACCGACATCAACATCATGGATAATCCTGCGATGACATTGGCTGTGCCCTTATCACCTGAGAAACCTAGAATTGCCATCAAACTATTTTGTGGTACGTACAATGTCACATGCATCAATCCGGCAAAACAGCCTGAAATACCCGCACTAATACAAGCCGCCACTAATGGCTTTTTATATTTCATCGTGATCCCATACAGGGCCGGTTCGGTGATTCCCATAATAGCCGATATTCCCGCCGCTGCAGCGATTGATTTGACATTCTTTTGTTTGGATTTAAAGGCAACTGCCAAAGTGGCTCCGCCTTGTGCCAAGTTGGCACAGATTTGCGCGACTAGAATCAACGATTCAGTGCCCGTTGCGGCAAAAGAGGCCACAAAGATTGGTGTCAAGGCATGGTGCATTCCGGTCATAACGATAAACGGCATTGCTGCTGCTAATAGCGCTACCATGATAAAGCCTAATTGACCTTGCATTAAGTTGATCACCCAAGCCAAGCCTTGTCCAGCATAATTACCCAATGGGCCAATCACGATCAAAGCTAACGGTGCAGTGATTAATAAAGTCAGCGTTGGATTCAACAGAATCTTCAAGGATTGCGGAGTGATTTTATCCACGCCACGTTCGATATAAGACATCGCCCAGATCGTCAAAAGCGCCGGAATCACCGAAGCCGCATAGATCACCCCTTGAATCGGCATTCCCAGAAAAGAGATTGGATCGCCTGAAGCTACCCACTGACTAAAATTAGGATGCAGGAAAACACCCACAACAATAATAGCGATTGATGTATTGACTTTAAATTTATTCGCCGCAAAGACGGCTAACAGAATTGGCATAAAATAGAAAGCACCATCTCCAATAAAATCTAATACACGATAAGTGCTTGATTCATTTGACATCCAATGGAAAGTCGTCGACAACGAGAGAATTACTTTGATCATCCCGGCAGCGGTCAAGGCAGGGATCATCGGAGTCATACAGCCAGTAATCGTATCGACAACTCTATTTAAAATACTCGTTTCTTTGGTTGAAGCTGCGGAAGATGCCTCTTTTACTTCAGAATCGCCATTGGCTATTCCCTGACGAATCACTTCTTCAAAAACATCGCCTACATGACTGCCAATAATTACCTGTAACTGCGTTGGTGTGGGATTTACACCCACGACGCCATCAATCTGCTTTAGCTCTTCCAGATTTGCCGCAGCTTGATTTTTTAAATCAAAACGTAAGCGGGTCGCGCAATGGACTGCTGAATTGATGTTGTCAACTCCCCCAAGTCCTTGAATGATTTCCTTTACTAATGGTTGATACTTTTTCATTTTTTATACCCCTTTCTATTCAAATACAACGACTCCATTTGATAAAATAATTTTTTGATAAAAAGCAAAGCTGTCTTTCTTGTAACGCTGATGTGTTCCCTTATTTTGATCATCCTGGTCCACATAAATGACCCCATAGCGCTTACTGATCTTTCCTTCGCTGACACTAGGCAGATCAATGATGCCCCACATCAGATAGCCCATCAGCTCAATGCCATCCTCTTCTACTGCTAACAGCATATTTTTAATATGCTCTCGCAAATAATGGATACGATAATCATCCTGCACCTTTCCATCCGCGAACTCATCCTGAGTTCCGATCCCGTTCTCCACAATGAATAGCGGTTTGTGATATCGATCCTGCAGCTGATTTAAGGTGATTCGTAAACCTAACGGATCATCCTGCCACACACTCTTGCCTTTTGGTAAATAAGGATTTCGCAGCGTTGTGTAGCCATTTGTAGCGACACGATCAATTCCGCTCTCCTCAGCCGCGGTGCAGGCACTGGAATAATAGCTGAAGGAAACAAAATCAACGGTATTCTTTTTAAGTATTTCGTCGTCCTCTTGATCGATCCTCAGCTTCAAATTCTTTTCAACAATATAATGACCAAAGAATTTCGGATATTCTCCAAAGACTTGCACATCGGAGAAAAGCAAATTCTCTCTCTCCTGCTGAAGTGCCGCGAACACATCTTTGGGATCACAAGTATACGCATAGGTTTTCCCAGCGGCTAACATCGCACCGAATTGGTTTGCGGGATCAATTTCTTTTCCAGCTTGAATGATCAACGCATTCGCCAATAATTGATGATGGCCCGCTTGGTATTGCATCGACAAATTGTCTTTGCCCTCTTCAAACAGGATGCCTCCGCCGATAAATGGAATATGCAGAACCATATTCATTTCATTAAAGGGAATCCAATACTTGATTCGCCCTTTGAAACGTGTCATTACTGTTTTGCCGTAATGAAGAAAGAAATCAATAACCTTGCGATCCTCCCAACCGTTGTATTTTTTGACTAAATGGACAGGTATCTCAAAGTGAGACAATGTGACAATCGGTTCCATCTGCTGCTTCTCAAGCTCGGTCAAAAGATCCTCATAAAATTTTAGCCCTGCTTCGTTGGGCTGCTCCTCTTCCCCTGTCGGAAAGATTCGCGACCAAGAAATGGAAAAACGAAAACTGTTCACACCAAGCTCTTTTAATAAACCAATATCCTCTCGATAATGATGATAAAAATCATTGCCGTTTCTCCCAGGATAAATTTCATCTCCGGTAGATGCTAAGATCGAATCTGCTTGATTCTTATATACTGCTTTCAGTCGACGATCATCTAGCGGTAAATAATCAAAGTTTGAAGGTTGCCGACCATCTGCTAAATAATTCCCCTCACTTTGGGCAGCGGAGATCGCTCCGCCCCATAAAAATTGCGTTTCTCTTTTCATCTATCTTTTCTTCCTCTCGGTCAGTATCCGTTTTCATCTGTGTTGATACTTTTATTATAGCGAGGAAAAAATTTTTTTATTCGCCCATTTTTGTTGTATTATTCTCAAATATTGTCGAAAGGCAATTACCGTATAAGTAATTGCCTTTCAAGTAGTTATTCAATTTTCATCGTATTCCGATATTCTAAGGGAGCCATCGCCATCGAACCTTTAAAAAGACGATAAAAGGTTTTGTTACTTTCAAAGCCTGTTTGTGCAATGATTACCGATACTGGTAAATCACTATTGATCAGCAGCCACTTAGCTTTATCAATCCGATAATCGTTTAAAAAGGTTAAAAATGTTTTACCCGTATTTTTCTTAAAAAACTTCGTAAAATAAAACGAGCTATAGCCGGCAACTTCAGCGATATCCTGTAAAGTCAACGCTTCTTGATAGTGTTCCTCGACAAAATTAAAAATCTCGTCCAGCTTTTCCAGCACATCCTGAGTCGCCAGCTTATTGATTTTCTTTGGTTGCTTTACTTGCTTGGGAATGTCTCGTAGCAGTCGTTGAATCAGTTCAAACAATCCAGCCTTTAGCGCAAATTGATAACCAATTTGCTGCGTCTTCATTTCATAATTCATTGCTTCCAGCAAAGTTCTGATCGCTGTCTCATCTGATTCTCCCCACTGCGGACTAACCGGCAACAGCTCTGAAAACAGCTTCTGCAAATCTAAATTTTCTTTATTTCCTGCCGTAAAGTAATTCGAATCAAATTGATAAACCAGTCGTTCACTTCCAGGCGAAGCCAAAACATAATGAATCAGCCCGCCTCCAATAAAGGCGATCTCACCTTCACTCAGTTTATATGGAACATCGTCAATCCCCAATGAGATCGTCCCTTTTATCACATAAATCAGCTCAACCTCGCGATGCCAGTGAGGCGTGGTCAAAATATCGCCGTCATTCACCAATATTCGAAAAGGAAACTCTTTATCTAATTCAGGCATTTCTAAATAAATTGCCATCGCATTCACCTCATGGTTATTTTGGCGGAAAAAAAGCAGAAAGTAAATACTTGTTTCTTCCCCTCTCGATGACTAAACAACGAAACCTAGTAAAAGCAGGCAACGCATGACTTATCCGTTGCCTGCTTTCATCTTATTTGGCTGTTAAAAACCGTTACTCCTTATTTACCGGTGCGCTTTTCTCATGATGCTTTTTCTGTTTATGATACTCAGCCAAAGCCCGACTGAAATTCGCGATCACGCCCGTGATGATTCCGACACCAATCAGCACATAAATAATCGTAAACAGTTTTCCTAAAGCTGTCTGGGGCGCTAAATCCCCATACCCGACTGTCGCTAAAGTCATGACGGAAAAATACAATGCGTCGAGATAGGTCATCCCCTCGACATTATGATAAAAAACCGTCCCAATCAGCAAAATAAACAACAGCGCCAACATGATCGCCTTTTGTTCTTCCTGTCGAAACAAAATTTTTAAGATGTGCCACAAGCTTCTAAATAATAATAAAAATGCAACCATGAGAGCCGCCTTTCAGATCTGTTATATATTCAGCTACCCTATTTTATCAGATATTCGCATCAGCATAAAATCTCTCTTCCACAAAAGTTACTTTACTCACTCTTTATCACTGTCTTTGTTAAAATAAAAGAGCAAAGGAAGTGTTCAACATGTTAAAACTGAAAAGAGCTTATCTACCAGCAGAAGATACTGATGGCTACCGCGTGTTAGTAGATCGCCTATGGCCGCGAGGAAAATCCAAAGAAACGGAAAAAATTGATTTGTGGCTGAAGGAAATCGCGCCCAGTCCTGAGTTACGTAAATGGTTCAATCACGATTCCGAAAAATATCCAGAGTTCCGTGAGAAGTATCACCAAGAATTACAAAGCGGTCCACAAAAAGAAGCTCTGAAGCAATTACAGGTAATTATCAAGCAACATAAAACAATCACCCTAGTCTACAGCGCAAAAAATGAAACGGAGAACAACGCTCAAGTCCTATACGATCTTCTTCAATAAAAGACAGTGAGCCTGATGAGCATCCTTCTGACTTATTGACTTATAATATTGGAAAATATAGCGATAGGTATGTCTAACTGAATCCTATGCGCGGCGAGAATAAAACTTGTTTGGGTTAGAAGAAATCGAGATCGTGGCCCTAACTGTTACCTAAATCTTGAGGCATAAGATTCAAAAGGACAATCTTTCCATTCTCATAAGCATAATCTGCTTCGCCTGTCAGTAAAAATTACTGGCAGTTTTTTATTGCTAATAACTACAAAACTACCTAACCAGCATACGCCAATTAGGTAGTCGTTTTTAATCAATAAATTTTACGTGTAAAGCTTTTTAATAAGAAAGGTGAAGCCAAAGTCGTAAACAGAATAATCAAAATAAACGCTGAATAATAATGATCTGTGACCAATCCGCTTTGATAGCCTAGCTGTACAATGATCAAGGCCATCTCTCCTCGCGAGACCATTCCTGAACCTACCATCAAGCTGCTGTTATTGCCAAATCCAGCCAATTTTCCGCCAATGAAGCCGCCAGCAAGCTTTGAAGCAATCGCGATTATCGTCAGAAGTAATATGAACAACAATTGTCTACTGATTCCCGCAAAGGAAACCTCTAATCCTATACTTACAAAGAAAACTGGGATAAATACCGCATAACCGATTGCCTCCACGTTAATTTGGACATCCTTCCAATCCTTTGTCTGACCAATTGCAACGCCAGTAAAAAATGCGCCGATCACCGAGCTTAAACCGATAAAATCGGCTAAATAGGACATACTCAAACACAGAATCAGCGAAACAATGATCACTGAAGACTCCGCTAAAAGCTTTTTACTCAGCCGCATCAGATACGGCGCGCCCCAGCGAATCAAAAAGAATACACCGGCAAAAAATAGCACCTGTTCTACCAGCATGACTCCCAATGACCGATCATTTCCGCCCTGTGCCCCTAAAAAGGACATACTCAAGCTGACGATCAAGACGACTAAAATATCATCCACCACAGAAGCACCAAGAATCGTCGACCCTTCTTTAGTATTGATCACATTTAGTTCCTTCAAAACCTCAACCGAAATACTGACAGACGTTGCCGCTAAGATCAGCCCTAAGAAAAAGGACTCATTTAGTTGAATCTGAAAAACAATCCCGCCAAGCGTTCCTAGCAAAACCGGAAAAAGAATCCCCAAAACGGCCACATACATCCCCGGACGAAAATATTTCTTAAGCAAGGACAAATCACTTTCGATCCCAGCCAAAAACATCAATAGAATTACGCCTATCTCAGAAAAATCCTCTACTAAAATATCCGGATGAACCAAATTGAAGCCAGCCGTTCCTAACAAAATTCCCACCAACAGCTGGCCGATCACCGCAGGTATGCCGAACCTTCTAAAAAAGTGACTCGCAACTGTTGTACTGATTAAAATCAAACATAAAACACCGATAAATGCCATTTCCTTCATCCCCTCACATTTCACAATAACAAATCATTTTGACTTTAATCGTGAAATTGTCTCGACCTCTTTAGTCTACCGAAAATGAAATCGATTGGAAAATAATTGGATTCAATGGAAATGCATTGTAAATTTTTGCATTACAAATATCTTCTCACCGCTTTTTGATAGTCCCGATAGCGCTCACCGAAAACAGTGGTCAAATAGTTTTCCTCTCCGCGAATCTGCAAATCAAACAGGAACAACGCCAACACCGCCATTACAATCATAAGGAGATTCGGAAATATCAGCGCAAAACCCAGATACAACAAATCAAAGGCCACAAAAGCCGGATTTCGACTAAATCGATAAATTCCAGTAGTCACTAATTCTGTTCGTTGTTGTTCATTAAAGCCCGCTCGCCAATTCAATCCCATCGCTTTGACCGCAATAAAGAATAAAATTACTCCTAAAAAAGTTAGAACTAATCCAGCATATCGCCAGCCTGTTTGATTAACAGCGAATAGGAATGGCGCAAGAAACTGAATAAGCGCACCAAATCCAGTCATGATTCGTAAAACAATTTCAAAATACTTTTCACGCGAACTCTGTTTGTCACCTAGTAAGTTAACCTTGATTCCCTGTTTTCTTAGCACCCATGCCTTCCCAAGGTAAATCAAATAGAAGGCTGTTAAACCCAGCAATGCACTAACACGTATTAGCATGTGAATTCCTCCTTTTACATATGAATTTAAATTCATATGTTTATTATTTCATATGTGCACTTCTCCGTCAACAACAAATAAACACCCAATGAACAAGTAATGGCCCATTGAGTGTTTATTTGCAAATTATCCTTTTTACAATTTAATATCCTCGATATTGTCTGTAATAATCCAATCATCCATGTTTTTTTCGCGATTATAATAGAAGGGTTCAATCTTCTCTAGATAGCTAACCTCATAGAGTCCGATGCATTTTTTCCCATGCCATCGCGCTTTTTGCTTTTTAGACAAATTTAGCTCCTGTCCAAACTCTTCGATAAATTCGGTCGATTCTTCCGGTGTCATTTTGTATTTCTCAATCACTTTGGTTAACACACCACGATGAGTAATTTCCATTTTCCCGCCCTTTTCAACAAAGTATAAGATATCGTTCTCTTTCGCGCGTCCCCCCAGCGGACTCTTCTTGCCAGCAGCCCCGCGAATAATCATGGTTTTTTCACCATTGATCAATTTTTCCAATTCCTTGCCTTCGTTATCTAAATAAACCAAATGCTCCGCTTGTCCCTCTCTTTTTTGGTACCAATCTCTATTTTCCATTCCTTCAGCCTCCATATTCTAAAAAACTTGTTACTAATTACTCTATAGTAGTACAGAATAAATTTCTACTCATTTTCTGTGTCAAAATTGGTAAATTTTCAACTCGTGAATATAGAAAACATGATTAATAGGAATTAAATTAAATAAAACTATTGTTTAATAAGACATTTTCAAAAAAGAATTTAATCGTAAAATACTCAGGAAAACACGTTAGTTCATGATCATTTGATATACCCATTAAAGATCAAGGTTTGTTGTTCTTTTTAAATAGAAAAACAAATACCTCACAAACTTTCGAAATTGATCGTTTACAAGGTATTTGTATCTATTTTATCATGCTCTTCTCAAATCATTAAATTTCTATTCCACAGCTGCATCCAACAACGCCTGAGCAATTTTATCTGTCGTTACAAGAATATTAATCAGATTTGTCTCAATGGCGATTTTTGCAATATTCGTTCTTCTGATGTCATCCACAATCGTCATTACTTGAGGCATTTTTCTGATATTTTCTAACGTAACTCCCACGATACTTTTGTTGATCTCGTTATCAACTTTCTGGCCATTAGCATCAAAAAAATTGGAATTGATATCCCCCACAACCTTATCTTTTTTCAACTGTTGAATATCTTTTCCAGTCAGATAGCCAATCTCTTCCATTGTACTTCCCGCATAAGGATTTCCTAAACCTACAATCGCAAAATCAACGTTGGAACCATCATCAAGAACTGATTTTATCGTTTGATTGTTTCTTAAAGCGACCGCCAATTGCTCATCTGGTAGCATCGCAGGCGTATACAGGTATTTTGATTGCCCTCGAATTTTTCTGGCAAGATCATGACACAGCTGATTGGAATGAATATTAACATGTGAATCGCCCATTCCACCAATCAATGGCACGACAGAGACTGCCATGTTGGAGCTATGAATAATAGAATCAACGATACGGCGGATTCCTTTCCCCCACGAGATTCCGATACGATCAATTGACTTCAAACGACTGTTCAAATAATGAGCACCATAGTTGGCAGCTACTTTTTCAACCTCTTCATTCGTGAGATCCTTAGAATCAATGACCATGGCGGTTTTCAATCCATAGACTGCTTCCAAAGAGCGTTCCAGTTTGGAGGTATACTCATTTTTACTGTTGATCGTAATTTCTACAATCCCCTGTTCCCTTGCATCCAGTAAAAGCTTAGAAACAAGAGAACGGGAAACGCCAATTATCTTAGCGATTTGAGCTTGTGTCAGTCCATCCTCGTAGTATAAGCAAGCAATTTTTATAATATTTTTTTCTTCAAAAGTATTCATAATTCCCTTCCTTTACTATGGATTAACTGATTTTGAACTATTCAAATGAGATTTCATCTCCGACAGTTAATACTGGAAATACCTTTGGTTCGACTAAAATTGCACCAGGCAGAATTTCATTATTTTCCCCATCTCTAAAATAGATAGAAATATGTCCTAGTGACTCAAAATTTGGATTCGCCTCTTCACCCACATCAAGAATACGATATTCCTGTTCTCCAATAGTCAACCGTCCGTTCTTCTGGATTACGTCTTTCGGTTCTTCCGAACTTTCATGAATGACACAGATGTCTCTCAGTTCTGCCATTGCTTGCGGACCGAATAAGACTAATAGAAATTCTTCTGCGAAATCCTCAACGATCGGACCGATTTCTATGATTTTTGTTTTGTACATAATCAGACTCCTAACTCGTCTTAAAATAGATTTCTATGCAAAAGTTTCATCTTGTAATTTACGCAATTTGTAAACAGTCGTTGATTCGTCTAACTCAATATCATCGATCGTCAAAAAGGCGCCATCTTTAATGTCACGTTTGGCAACTGAAGTCCCGCCGACTAAACCAATTGGCACGTTACCGTTTTTCTTCATATCAGCATGTGTTTCTAACACACCGCGAACACAATACCCGCCGATGCCATCGATTTTTTCACCTGCTTTAATATCACGTTTTGCCACTGCAACAGTTTCGGAAATTGGTGCACCTAAAGGAACGATGGCTGTATCATGTTCTAAGACTGCTCGCGCGATAGTTAATGGTGTTTCCAAGCTGCACAGGTGATACGGACGGAATAAGATATGATGATCACGCTCGCCTTTTTTCAATAAATAGTTTAGCTCGTGCTGAACGCCTTCATTTTGTCCTTTCACGATACAGAAGATTCCTGGAGCAATCCCATCAACATATTCGACAACGCCAAAGCTATTTAAAACGCCGCCGTTTTCTTTCAAGTTTAATTTTTCGACTGTTCCGTCTAAGTCCGCTGAGATTCCATGCATCCCCACAACATCTGGAACGTAGCCAATCGCATTAGACAAGAGGTTCATTTCAGCCATTGTTTTAGTCCCATCCTGGAATGCGGCCAGCATGTGGCTGTTCATCCCTTTGGAGTCTGCTTCTGCCTGGGCAGTATCTGGATTCGCGCTTACTTTTAAGGCATTGTTTTTTCCTTTGCCGGCTACAAGGACTTCCATCCCCATACTTTTGGCAAATTCATACATTTGAACGGTTGCAGCAGGTTCATCGCCATCTGAACCAGTGTAAATAAGATCAGCGGCATCGTATAGTTTCTTCATTAAAGGTCCCACAGTAATATCGATTTCTACATTTAAGAGCACTAAATGTTTCTTCGCAATCAGCGTTTCCAATGAGATTTTCGCTCCTGCTTCTGGAACACCCGTCGCATCGACAATCACTTCAACATTTGGTGAATGAACAATTTCCTTGAAGTCTGTACTCGTCAAAATATTTACCTTTTCAGCAGCACTAGCATTGTAAGCATCTGACGCTCTTTTTGCTGCATCTAAATTAATGTCGCTGATTCCTGCAACGATCATACCTGGAATCGTCGAGATTTGTGAAACTATGCCGTAACCCATTTGCCCTGCACCAATTACTCCAACCTTGATTGGCGCGCCATTTTGTTCTCTTTCTAACAATTTTCCATATAAAGTCATGTTCTTTCCTCCAATGTTTTCTTTGTTTTTATTTCATTTTTAATGAAATCGATTGATTGTTTTAACGCTTCTTCATGTTTCACCTTTAAAACAGCTTCCGGAATCATATCAATGCGATGCTTTTCTACAGCTGAATAGCGCTTGAACTTCGCAAAGATCGTCAATCCAGTCATTACTTGACATTCTTCAATCACGCCGTCTGGATTCGCCACCATCAAAACAATACTTCTTGCTTTGAACCTGCTTTGAGACATCCCAATCCCTAAAAAACCTTGATTGTTCTCTTTTACGATATTGTCGACTGTCTTTTTATAGTAGTTTGAATGTCTCATTGATGTGAACACATTGAGCGCCAGCAACAGAACCACCAGCAATGCTAAGCGAAGTTCAGCCATACGTTATTCTCCTATCTCTTATAGATATTCATTCAGGATGCGCTTCGCCAAAATTTTTGGTGAATTCGCAAAGTTCCCAATGGTAGATCCCGCGATATGCGGAGTAATCGTTACGTTTTCTAAGGTCAAATATGGATGGTCCGCTGGCAAGGGTTCTTGCTCGAAGACATCGACTGCAGCTCCCGTGATTTCTTTTGTCTGTAACGCTTCGATCAAATCTGTTTCATTGATCAATCCTGAACGGGCACTATTAATCACGACTGCCGACGACTTCATTTTTTTGAAATGCTCTTTATTCAGCATATTTTTTGTTTCAGGCGTTAAACGATAATGCATTGAAATAATATCGGCTTGAGCAACCAACTCATCCAAAGAAACCTGCGTATCTTCGGTTTCTCCAGTGAAATAATCATCAAAGAAAATGATTTTGCCGCCAAATGGTCGGACCAAACTCGCTACCTTTTGCCCAATCGCACCATAACCAACCAAGCCAACAGTTGATTCCTTCAATTCAGGAGCTAACACACCATTTGGATAGTGCTTCTCCCATTCGCCATTACGTAATTTCCGATCCGCGCGAGCAATATTGCGAATCTCAGAAAGCATTAAGCCTACCGCATATTCAGAAACACTCGTTTCGCTTCGTCCAGGTGTATTAAAAACCGTAATCCCTTTTTCTTCAGCGTAGTTTCTATTCACATTTTCAATACCGGCTCTTAAGACTCCAACAAATTTTAGCTTGGTTGCTTTGTCGATCACATTTTTACCGATCGGTGCGAACTGAGTAATGATATATTCGTATTCTTCGATTCCTTCCATTAGATAATCTGGCAAATTAACTGCTTCACTGCCCTGTTTTTCTAATGTAATGTTGTCCTTTTGGAGTGCCTCTAAATCAGCGTGCTGCCACTCCTTCACTTCAACCTCAATACCTTTTTCCTTCAATAAAAGTAACCCGTCACTCATCATTTTCTGATCAATGAATAAATCTGCAATTGCCAAACATTTAGCCATCTAATCTTCTCCTATTCTTTAATTTAAGATTACTGAAACGCGATAGTTTCCTGGTGTGCTTGCTGTTTCAAATGCCTTTTGAATTTCGTCTAATGGAATTTGTGTTTCTACTAGCTTCGAAACATTTACCCTACCGCTATTCAGCATCTCAGCAGCATCAGAAAAATCCTCTAAAGTAGAACCATACGTACCAATCAGTTCCAGCCGCATGTAGTGAACCTTGTTTGGATCAACATCCATTTCAGGAGCAGGATAACCTGCGGCGTACATGGATATTTTTCCGTCTTTTGGTTTGACCATTTGCAGGGCTTGATTATTCGCCGGCGTAGCTCCTACTGCGACAATCACAATGTCGGCTCCTTTGCCATTCGTCAGTTCTTTTACCTTTTGGACTGGATCAACTTCTTTGGGATTGATTACTTCAAAGCCCATTGATTTTGCAATCTCGACCTTCTTCTCCATCAGTTCAGAAACGATGACTCTTGCGCCAAAAGCACGCGCTGTTTCAGCATTTAATAATCCCATTGTGCCTCCGCCGATAACAACAACTGTATCCGTTCCAGATTTCACACGCAGTTTTTTCATATTTTGAATAATAGACGATAACGGCTCTACAAAAGCCGCTTCAGACGGCGACAAATCTGGATTCATTTTGACAAAGCTTTTTGCTTTTCTGACGAAATAATTGGCAAAGCCAAAGATTCCATAGTATTCATCTGAGTAGTTATGACCAAATTGTTTGATATTTTCACACCCAGTCACTTCTCCATGTTTGCATTCATCACAATACCCGCAATAATCGTAAACAACACTCACACGATCACCAACAGCATAGGTGTCGCCTACCGCAGAACCTTTAGCCACGATCGTTCCCGAACATTCGTGACCGCCTGCCATGGGATAGCCTTGATGTTCACGCAAGCCCAGCCATTGTTGATAATCTGTTGTACAGATATTGCACGCATCCTGCTTCACTAGAATTTCATCTGCCAAAAGCTCTGGCATTGGCATTTCTTTTACTTCTGCAACACCTTTTTCTATTAAACATCCAAATTTGATTTTGTCTGGAATCAATTTACTCACCTCTAATTTTTTTTAAAGTCCAAATGACATGAAATAGGCCACAACGACCGCCAATGGACCTGTAATCACACGTGAAAATAAAATTGCTGGAACACCGGTAGAAATCGTATCAGGATCAGCTTCTCCCAAAGTCATTCCAACAGGCGCGAAATCACAACCAACCTGCGAGTTGATCGCAAATAACGCAGGTAACGCATAGTGGGGCGGGATCGTTCCGTTGGCAATTTCTGTCCCGATCAAAAGTCCGATTACCGAAGCAATGACGGCTCCTGGAGCCAACAATGGTGATAGAAATGGCAAACTAGTAATCAGCCCCAGAATTACTAAACCGATCAAGCTTCCCGCTAATGGTGACAAGACCTTCGCAATCAAGTCACCGATGCCAGTATAATTAATGATTCCGATTAAAGTAGCAACAAATGCCATAAACGGTAGAATGTTCGTCATCACTGTATCAATCGTTTCTCGACCTGCTTGGTACATAATATTAATGAAGCTCCCGGCCGCTCGACCGATTTTATCAATAAACCCAATGAAGCCCTTCTTCTCAGTTCCATTACCATTGGATTCGGTTGTTGCCTGTTCCTTAGGCACTTCTTCCACAGTCGAAGTCATCGGTTCTATTTTGATTTCATCAACAACAACTTCTTCAGTACCGTCACCATTGACTAACTCAAGATCATTGATGGTCGTTCCTGAGACAAAGATATCCTCTGTCATAAATTTCGCTAGCGGTCCAGAAGGCGCTTGTAATTTAACATTGACTGTCGGAATCCTCATTCGCGGATAGGTACCGCAACGGGCTGTTCCGCCACAATCAATCACTGCCGCAAGCGTTTCTTCCTTTTCAACTGGATTTTTAAAAGCATCAACGGCTGTTGTTCCCGTTAATTCAGCAATTCTCTCAGCCACCGGATGAATTCCTCCACCTGTAACGCTGATCACATATTGTTTCTTGTGGTCAGGAGTAAGAGTTAATGGGCCGCCCCATCCACCTTTTCCTTTATGAACAATCACTTTTTTACTCATTTTTTCCCCTCCGCGTTCGGTCTAAGCATTGACTGCTTTTTTCTTGTCTCGACTTGATAAAATGGCAACAATTCGTTCGGTGATCACACCGCGAATAAGAATGACTACAAAGCCCGCCAGAAGATATCTCAGCCCTAGTTCACTTTGACTACCAACTTTCGCAAAACCCTGAGCGACTCCTAAATAGACAAAAAGTTCAGCGGCATTCGCATGAGGAAATAGTCCAACAATCGGGTGAACCATGGAGACCGTTGAATCATAATAAGCAGCCTTATGCTCCTCCTTCAAAAATCGACCGAACGTGTAACACATCGGATTTGTCAGGAAAAAACAAGCTAAAAATGGAATTAATGTATATCTTAGAACAAAAAACTTCGTGCACATCTGCATAAATCCGAAAACTCTTTCCTCGCCGATAATCTTGATCAAAGCGTTTACAAAAAGAATCAATGTAATCAGCAGTGGAATGATTCCTGTCAGAAAACCAACAAACGTTTCAGCACCTGCTTGAAACATCCCAATAAAACCGTCTGATAACTTAACTAAAAAATCCATAACCTTCCTCCTGTTGTAGAATTTGATACGCGCGCGCGATTTCATATCATTTGACACAAACCGTGTCATCCGATACGATCGAGTCCATAATAGCAGGTGACACAAAAGATGTCAATTGGGATTTTTATCTTTTTTTTTAATCGATTTTAGTATAAAATCAAATAGAGAACTAAACGGTGTTATTGAAAAGGAGGTTTTACAATGAACAAATCTGAAGAACGAAATTTAATCAAAGTAGCCACTCTTTATTACAAAGAAGGCTTAACACAAGTACAAATATCAAAGAAATTAGGCGTTTCTAGATCACTCATTTCCAAATGGCTAGTCGCTGCAAGAAACCAAGGATTTATCGAGTTTTTCTTTAATAGTGAAGAAGTGTATTCTGTTGAATTAGAAAATAAACTAGAAGAAAAGTTTGGTTTGAAATCTGCAACTGTTATTGATACGAATAATTTATCTGATTCAGAAATAGAAAAAGTTTTGGGCCAAACCGCCGCTCTGGCAATTAAGGGGAAGATTGAAAATGTTCAATCAATCGGGCTCTCTTGGGGGAAATCAATCAAATCATTAGTCACTCAGTTTCCTTTTGAATCCTATTCCGATAAGGTTTTTATTCCACTCATCGGAGGAATGGGGATAAATAATTTTGATATTCATTCCAATCAGCTGTGTTACGAATTCGCACGTAAGACAAGAAGCTCATCAAAATATTTATACACCCCTGCCCTAGTAAGCAATCCCACCATTCGTTCTGAATTTGAAAACAATGAATATATTCGTGAAATTTTAGATGAGGCCAAGCAAGTTGATATGGCAATTGTCAGTATCTCCTCGCCTTACCACATCAACACTATGGAAGAAATTGGCTATATTACCAAAACGGATATTAAGGAGTTGGAGGATTTGCACGTTGTTGGTGACATGAATTCCCGCTTTTTCGATAAGAACGGTATGGAGGTCGACCATGACACCAACACAAATGTCATTGGTATTAGTATTGAGGATCTTAAGAAGATTCCGCAGGTTGTGGCATTGGCGTATCATGAGGATAAATGGTCCGGTGTTTATTATTCTTGTATCAATCATCTGATTACTGATTTAATCACTACAGATGTCATCGCCAAACAAATCCTAAAAGCAGAACTATAACTTATTCCATTCATGTCATGAGGTGCTTCTACAGATGCACCTCTTTTGTTTCTTTTATAGCCAGTTAAACGTACTAAATTTTACAAATTATTTGTTTGGATTAGTCCGAGAAAAAGATGATTGAACCCAATAGGGTAGAGGGAAAATAAGTTCCGCCCTTACCATTGCACCGTACATACGGGTCTCGTATACGGCGCTACATCTGTATTGATTTTACGACTCTCTTAGATAATATTTGAATCGGCTACACTAGACTAGACAGAAAAATAAGGTGTGTAGAATAAATGAAAACACACTGGAGGAAATATTTATGTCAAGACGTCAACGTAGAACCTATTCAAAAGAATTCAAACAACAAGTCGTCTATCTTTATCTTGCAGGTAAGCCACGCGCTAAGATCATTCGAGACTATGAACTAGCTGCCTCTGCTTCCGATAAATGGGTCAAACAAGCTCAAACCACTGGCTCATTTAAGGAAAAAGATAACCTGACTCCAGAATAAGCAGAATTGATTGCGCTTCGGAAGAAAAATAAACATCTTGAAATGGAGAACGACATTTTAAAGCAAGCGGCGCTGATATTCGGACGAAAAGACAGGTAATCAACACTAATCGGCACAAGTATTCTGTATCAGCGATGTGTAAAATTTTATCCATTTCTCGTCAAACTTATTATTATCCAGCAAAGGCGTTCGAAAGCGAAGCTGTGCTAGAATAACTCATTTAAGAAGAATTGGTTCGTAATCGAAAAGCCTACGGCACACGAAAATTGAAGAACTGCTTAGCCAAGCTAGGATTCCAAGTTAGTCGTCGCAGAATCGAGCACATCATGAAACAGCGAGGATTACAATCAACGTATACACTCGCTCGCTTCAACGTGCATTCTTCTACATGCAATGAAGCCGAAACGGCCAACGTATTGGATCGAACGTTTAATTAGAAGCCATCGTTACCGAACTCACCTATGTTCGCGTCGAAAAAAAATGGCATTACATCTGTCTTATTCTTGATTTGTTCAATCGAGAAATTATTGGATACTCTTGTGGAAAGAAGAAAGACGCAGCTTTGGTCAAAGAAGCGTTTCGTCGGATTCCTTATCCCATGACAAATGTACAGCTTTTTCACATGGATCGCGGAAAAGAATTCGACAACCAAACAATTGACGAGATTTTAGACGCCTTTGACATCACGCGCTCGTTGAGTAAAAAAGGGTGTCCGTATGATAACGCAGTTGCGGAATCTACCTATAAATCAGTCAAAGTGGAATTTGTTCATCAATACCAATTCGAGACACTGTCCCACTTACGACTAGAGCTATTTGATTATGTGCACTGGTGGAACAATTTGCAACTACACGGGACACTAGGGTATGAGACACCGAATGCGTTTCGACATCAGAGCTTGGCGAAGCGAACCTTTGATAATGAGCTCAGATGTGATACCGCTGAAGAGGCAGCTTAATTATTTTGAGTTAGTTTCTGCCGAAGAACGTCAGATCCGAGACTGCTGTATGTCTTGGGCAATTGGAACAACAATACCAAGATTCCAAGACACCTTATAATTTTTGTCAAAAAAGTGTTGCCATTCCACAGTTCATATTTACGATAACTCGGCTGACTGATCCTGCATTCAGGACATAAGTCTTTCTTCCCACATGACCATCACGCTATTCTGGCAGATTTTATTACCTCTTTTTCTGTTATAGCGCGTCCATTATCTAGGGTAGTATTGCATTCGTCGCACAGTACAAAGCCTTCGAATCTTATTACACAACCTCCTTCTTTTCAGAATTGCTTTATCTCATATTTAAGTTAATTCCTCCGTTAACTGACTAAAATATTATTCTAAGAAATTAGTAATAAGCGTATAATTGATCCATGAAGGGAGCTACATTACATGAATAAATTGAATAATATTTTTCTATACATTGCTTTACTAAATTTTCTTTCTGCGTTACTTCTAATTTTTAGTTCTGGATATATCACTAAGATCGCTAGCTTTATTTTCCTTATCAACTTCCTAATCAATATGAATTTAGCTACTAAGAAAGCGAACAACGTAATTTAGACTGACTTTGCCACAGTTCTCTGTTTTCTATGCAATCGCTCCAGTTACTGAAACCTTTATAGACTATCAAAGTATTTTCCTTTCATATCATTGATTAATGACTCTCCAATCAAATGACTAATTGAAACATCATTCTCATTATTTAGATCATTAACATTCTGGAATGGCAACACTTTTTATGACAAAAATTATATAGTTTCTACGTCGACATCTTGACATAAAAATTTCTTTCAGTGTGTTTTCATTTATTCTATACACCTTATTTTTTCTGTCTAGTCTAGTGTAACCGATTCACTCAATAAATTTTGATCATTCATCGGAAAAAGCAAAAAAGACACATCAAAAATTTTGATTACTACAGTAAGAAACTCTATTTTAGAACGGCCATAAAGGTATTGTTTCAAGTGGTTTATGAAGAATTATCAAGTTATCGTGAGATTGGTCTTGCCTTTCTAGATCGGCATCTTTGTAAGGAAGTCAGAACTGACTAGATTTATCATAGCTCATTATCCCGTAATCACACGGCATTGAAACAAGAAATCTCAATGAAAATCTTTGTGCAGTTAGCCGCCAAATTTTCCAGACGACAGCCTAATTCAAAAACGATCAATCTCCAGCTGATTGATTCGACATAGAAAATTTTCAAAAACAAGTAAAAACTTGGAAAACTAATCAAAATATTGAATCGGTCAAAGCCAATTGGCAATTTACTACACCAGATGCTCTAACAGAGCTAAAAAGATTGTATCCAATACTTTGTATGGAGTCCCGAATACCAGAATAAAGTGCAACATCCAGCAATTCTCTGTTGGGTGTTTTTGTTATTTATCAATACTATATTTTATTAATCATCAAAGAAATAAAGTGCCTATTGTCTAATAGATAAGCCAATACGTAGCAATTTATATATTACAAAAAGCAATATATGATTTACACAAAGCAATTTATAGATTACAATTGATTTGTTCAATTAAACAACAGGAAAGGATGATTGCCATTTTGAAGAATACTAGATTAAAAATTGCTAGACTTGAATGTAATATGAGTCAAGAAGAATTAGCTAACAGAATCAATGTCACAAGACAGACGATTGGATTGATTGAAGCAGGCAAATATAATCCGACTTTAAAATTGTGTTTGGCTATCTGTAAAACACTAAATAAAACGTTAAATGATTTATTTTGGGAGGAATAGTAATATGAAAAAAATTAGAGATGAACGTGTGTTACAGTTAAATAATAAAATTCAAAGTGAAGCATTTATATTGCTCCTGGGCCTATTAGGATTATCAATATTTATTAAGTCATATGTACTGAATATTTCTACTTCAAATTACATCACTGAATTAATACTTCTAATACTATCAACGGTTTATATCAGTATTAGAAGCTCATTTGTAGGTTTAGATTCATTCGGAAATACTAAAAAGTTCGTTTTACCATTGTCTATTATTAGCGGATTAATAATTGCAATTACTAATGGGATAAAAAATTATTCATTGTATGGAAATAAGTATAATGGACTAACTGATAGACATTTTTTAGCTGTTTTAGTAATTACTTTTATATTCGCAACCGTTTTTGTATATGTCACTATAGGCGTTTTATATTTTATCGATGAATACGGGAAAAAACGTTTGGATAAAAAATTAAACGAAGAAGATTAGTGATACAAATTATATTTTCGTTATAAGGATTATTTCAAGTGATTGTCGCAGCAAGGATTTAAAGTACCTGAATTGTGAAATGAGATTGGTCTACCTACTAACACCTTGTCATTAAGGGATTTGTGGGTAGCAATCTTTGTAATTTACTAGAATAATGGTCTTTTGGATTTATTTTTTTAGATAGGAGTTCATGGAATGTCGTATAACCATTTATCAGCTGAAGAGCGTGGGCAAATAGAAGCGTATCTGAGGGAAGGGATTTCTCAGGCTGAGATAGCTCGCCGATTGGATCGGCATAGATCAACGATCTCTAGAGAAATCAAGCGTGGGGCTGAGCAAAGAAAGAAGAAGAGTCTTGCTAGTTTTCTTATCAAGCAACAAGTGCTGGTAATTTAGCGCGTATTCGCAAGAAAAATTGCGGAACAACTACTAAGGCCACCGTGCATAACACTAAAACTATCATAAAGTATCTTGATATGAAATATTCGCCGGAACACATAGCAAATGCAGTTCGTAATGTAAAGGTTTGTACATCAACAATTTATACCTGGATTTATAAAAAGATCGTTCCTTTCGATATTAAGAAATTACGCGGTCACGGAAAACGCTACAAAATCTAGAATACTGGGAAGCGATTAAAGAGAACCGATCGAGCTTTCTTTGATAGACGCACGTTGGACAACCGACCAGAAGAGGTTCAGTTACGAACGGAGTTCGGCCACTGGGAAGCAGATACTCTGTTGTGTCAAGGTATCGCAGCGTGTGTCTAGCAACGTTCATAGAGCGTAAAACAAGGCCTTATGTAGCAATTAAGATACCCAACAAGACGGGTAGATCTATGATGACAGCAATTAAACGTTTAGTAGAAATGTATCCACATGGTGTGAAATCGATCACATGCGACCGTGGAAGTGAGTTTGTCAATCAGTTTGAAATTGGACTCATTGAAAAAATCTATTATGCCAATCCATGTGCACCACATGAACGTGGATCAAATGAGAACCATAATGGATTACTTAGAGAATATTTCCCAAAACCATCTGATTTTAAAAATATCTCTCAAAATAAAATCGATCAAGCTGTTCAAAGTATGAATTTACGGCCACGAAAACTTTTTAAATGGAAATCACCGCAACACAAGTTTAATTTAGAGTATTCAGAAACTTTCTAGAAACAATCAAAATAGTTTTACATTGTTATAAAAAGAAATAAAACGAACGATAGTTATACTAAAACAATCATATGTTGTACTTACTCCTAACATTCGCCACTTTGTATGGAGTACCAGTAATTCTTTTTATGTTAAGCTATACCTTCTTCTTGTTCATCTCTAGCTATACATGAGAACAAATTAATGAAAAATGTCAAACAACCGAATTCTCTTCGCTAGAAGAATTCGGTTGTGAATAGCTCTAATTAGGTTGATTATAGAAAAAACAATTTAAACATCCAATTATTTTACGCATCTAAACCCTAAATTATTTGCTGCAGACATTCCAGTATTTCCATTTCGGGCAGAAATCCGATATCGTTTGCAATAAGATTCATGACATAGAAAAGATCCCCCGCGCGTAGCATATATTTTATCATCAATTGTTTGATGGTGTGACCAGTAATATGCACTGCCTTTTTCCTTAAATTCCATCAAATCGATTCGGGCAGGGTTACTGCACCACTCCCAAACATTGCCAACAGGCTGATACATTCCATAATCATTAGCTTCATACCATTTTGCAGGCGCCGTATTTGAAAAACCATCTGCTAATGTATTCATTAGTGGAAAATCCCCTTGCCAGATATTACATTGGTACTTACCATCTTTTAAGAATTCCTTTCCCCAAAAATATTTTTCAAACTCAGTTCCCCCTTTAGCAGCAATTTCCCACTCTGCTTCAGTTGGTAGTCGTTTTCCAGCCCATTGACAATAAGCAACAGCATCATTTCGAGAAACTTGAACAACTGGGTGATCCCACCGATTATCAATTGAAGAATCTGGACCTTCAGGATGAGACCAATCAGCGCCAATCACTGCATACCACCACGCCATATTAGGAACTAATTGACTTTTCATCTTTGTCTCTTCACTCAAAAAATAATGAAAAACAAAAGACCATCCAAACTTTTCTGCTTCGGTAATATAGCCAGTATCTTTAATGAAAGAAGCAAATTCTTTATTGGTTACCGTTGTTTCATCAATCATAAATGCAGGATGTTGGATAGTAATTTTCGGCCCCTCATTATCTGTAGAAAACCCATCTGGTTGATTTGTTCCGATTTGATACGTTCCTTTTGGAATAGTAATCATCCTGTTCCCTTCTTTCTATAATAAGTAGTAGCCATTATAAAGATTTATGAATAGCACAAGAAGAACTACGCCTTGAAAAACGATAGTCACCTTCTCTGGTGATAATATCTTGCTGAATTTAGCTCCTAACAATCCACCAATAACTGCTGCTGGAATCACAAACCACAATATTGTTAAGTCATAACGACTAAATCCTGTCGTTAGAGCAATTGTAAGCAATTTAGCAAACTGTGAAAAGAAAATCGTACAAATAGAATAAACAGTTGCTTCTTTAATAGGTAATGAGAACAACAGCATAAGTAATGAAACATTTATTGGTCCACCGCCAATACCTAATAAACTAGCTAAAAATCCTAGCATTAACCCACAAATAAAATACCAAATAACATGGGTTAATTTGAAATTCTTCCAGTTGTACTTTGTATACACAAAAGCAAAAATCAAGGTAATCACTGTCAGTACGATTTGAATCAGTTGTACGATATCTTTATTCCCAAACCAATTTAGACAAGCTTCAAATGCTAGATTTCCTAAAATTCCTCCTAGTACTGCACCAACAGATACCCAACTGACAATTTGCCAATTAAATTTACGGCCACTAGTTAATTGGCGCATAGTAGAAACAACAGACATCGTAAAAACCGCGGTGGCAGAATAAAAGGAAATTGCGGCCACATCATGTGCACCAATGAAATCAAAAACAGGTTTGATTATTACACCACCACCCATACCAGACACGGCACCAATGGTATTGGCAATAACAATCACAAAAAAGTAAATCAAACCAATCATACTTTCACTCCCTGTAGTAGAGATAAAATTTCAGGCATTTCAGGGATAAATCCTTCGAGAAGCTTTTTATATCCGCAAAAGTTTGTTTGTTTGTTGATATACATCGCATCGTTCATTCGTTTGCAACCACCATTACAAATATCCTTAAAAGGACAAGTTAGACACTTTTCAGGTAAATTATTTTTAGAACACAAAAAGCTTGAGGTAATTGGTGCTTCAAATATCTCTCTTAGAGTATTTTCTTGAATATTGCCCATACGATATTCATCTAAAACAAAGAAGTCACAAGGATAAACACTACCGTCAGCTTCTATCACATACTGAACCCTACAATTCCCCATAATACCGCAGGCTGTTAATTGTTGACGTACTAACAAGTTGATAATATCATCAAACAATTTAATGCTACGATACTTTCCTTTTTTTAAGTCTGATAGCCATAGTTGTAGTAATGTCAGATAAAAATTAGCAAAGCTTTCAGGGGTTAATGCGTATTCTCCCCTTTCAACAGCATCTAAATCATCTAAACAAGGAATAAATTGAATGTAATTCACTTCTTCAGAAACTATAAAATCATACACTTTTTGAGCTTCGAATGAGAGTTGTTCGGTGAGAACGCAAAGAATATTATATTCAATCTGATAATCATCAAACAAATGCTTTGTTTCCAATACTTTTTGAAAAGTACCCCTTTGACGATGGTCTAGTCGATTTTGATTATGAATTGCTGGATGCCCATCAATTGACAGGCCAACCAAAAAATCATTCTTCAATAAAAACTGAGACCAGATCTCATTGATTAACATTCCATTAGTCTGCAGAGCATAATGTACAGTTACAACTTTTTCTTGTTGTTTTACATAAGATACAAAATGCTGAAAATATGACAAACCAGCTAATGTCGGTTCTCCTCCCTGGAAAGCAAAGGTCAGTTCGTCACCATCTTCAAGATCGATAAAAATATTATCGATCATTTTTTCTGTTACTTCCGGCTTCATTTTTCCATAAGAGCGTACTTCTCGCAATGAGCTTACATTTGCATAAAAGCAATATTTACATCTCAAATTACACAATGCTGAAGCCGGTTTGATCATTACTGAGATGTGTTTCATTTTAACACCACTTCAAATTATTTTTGCTTTACCCAAATTGGTGAACCCCAAGCAGTCTGTCCATCACCTTGAATAGCTTTCACAAAATAACTGACTTCTTCTGGTTCAGGTTTAATTTCAAAACTAGTAACTATATCATATTCATCCTCACTAGCACCTTGGTATACTTTTACTTTATAGGCATTATGATACCAACTATCGCTACGATAGTACTCTTCTAGACCAGCCCGGTCTTTCATCAAAGCTTTTGCTTCTTCTTCAAAGACAATCAATTGACTCCCATTTAATAGTTCGGCTACAGTATAGACTTGCTCTTTATCAGCAATTTCTAAACAAACTTCTGATTCCAATTTAGCTTCAATTTCAAAAATGAATCCTTCTGTACGCATATCAGAATCACGCATCCAATGGTCGCCACCATTTTTTTGTGATTTTGCAGTAAAGGTCACTTCATTATCAGAAACTTGTTCGTAACTATTGTCAAAAGTACTGTAAACTGGTTCAACTGAAATAACTTTCCCGTCAACTTTCAAAGATCCATTCCAAATTTTTTCAGTAAACTCAGGGAAAAATTTAATATTTGGACCCCATCCACATTCAATACGGAACTTCATTCTAACGGGTTTAGACAGCTCAATATTCTTTTTACTCTTCACTAAATGAATCGCATCTAACTCGCCGTTTCGATAGAGTTCTATTCGTTCCACTGCATTATTGGCATGAATTTTTGTATCCAATGTTACCTGCTCTTTTGTTGTTTCAATTCGACTTCCCATAGGAGCCGCTTCACATTCTGTCCAAACACTGATTTTTGAATCAGTAAATCCATAAACCCTTCTGTTGACAAACGCATCCCACAGACTTTCTTTAGAATATCCATCTGCCCAAATCCCTGCACGTCCATACTTAACCATGGCGGGAACCTCATGGTTATCCCCAGAAGCAATGATTCCAAAGTGATATCCTTGTTTAATTCCAGAAATAACTGAGGTAGCATCTACTCTAGGACCCATATGAATATGCCGATCCATAGCTAGGTTCGTCCTGTCTTTTTCAGAACTTCCGTGATGGGAGTAAGTCTCTACAAAAGGCGAGAAAACTTCATCATGGGTAGCCCAATTTTTCCCACGATTCCCTAATGAATAGGCTAGATGATGAGGAATCCCAATTACAGACTCATCTTTAAAATACTGTACTAATTGTTTGTATCTAGGCAGAAGCTGAATATCAGCTTGGTCATCATTTTTAAAATAAATATTGTGGTCACCATCTTCGCCAGTTCCTTGCCATTCATAACCGATAAAACTAATGTATTCATCTGTTTCATTTTGATGGCTAAGATAATCTTTAATATATTTCCACTGTTCATTCATTTCTTCTGGACTAATTTCTTCCTCTGCTCTAAATCCTCCCGGGCAGTCAATCATGTGGTAAGGATAGTAAGCTAGGGTGAAGAAATCCACTACTTTTTTACTATGTTGATACCACTTAGATAGCAAATCAATTTGATCTGGATGTAAATTTAAATGCAAATCAGTAATATAATCTTGATATTTTCCAATTTTTTCTCTTTTCAATTACATAATCCCCAATCCAACCATCACTGCAGCAAATGCTAAAATTCCAAGCAGCAATTTATTTGTTGTCCATCCTTTTTTATCAACCAAAAGATAGCTAACTAAAGCTACAACTAATGGCACAAGGTTTGGCATAATCTTATCAAGTATTTCTTGGATATTGATGGACATATCACCAGAAACATATTTAAAAGAAATCGGAGCTTGAATGGTACTTGAAGCTACTCCACCTATAACAATTAGCCCGATCATTGTTAATGCTGTGGTAATTTTTACCTTCATTTCTTCATTAGTCAAAACTTTCACAGCATCTAATCCGAGAGAATAACCTTTCACGAACAACCAATATTTCATAGTAACAACAATCGCTAACCATGAAATTAAAAAGGTCAAAGGTCCTATCGCAGAACCATTCGTAGATAAACCAATTCCTATACTCAATAAAATTGGATTCAAAGTACCAACTAAAATTGAGTCTCCAATACCTGCTAAAGGCCCCATTAGAGCATTTTTAGTACTAGTTAAAATGTCTACATCAAAGGTTTCATCATTTGCATAAGTTTCTTCCAGTGCCAGTGAAATTCCTGGAATAATCGATCCTAATTGAGGTTCTGTATTAAAAAAGGATAAGTTTCGTTTTAAAGCAGCTCGTAATCCCTCTTTATCATCTTTGTATAATTTTTCTAAAGATCCAGATAAAGCATGTGCAAAACCTGTTCCCATCATTCGTTCGTAATTATGAGAGCTTAAAGCAAAAAACATCCAACGCCATGAAGCTTTTGATACGTCTTTTTTATTTAATTTAACATTATTCTTCATAATTTCCCTCCTCGTCTTGATACACAGTTTCTGATACATTATTTTCAGTCACAGCGCCTTTACTCCCATAATTTTTACCGTAACGAGCCATAACATACACTAATGAAAATGCTATTGCGATAAATACTAATGTCGTAGTAGTAATTTGGAAAGATGAAGCAAAGACCCAGCCAAAGATAAACAAGAAAATCATCCATTTTTCTTCAATAATTTGTTTCAATAAAATAGCAAAACCTAATGCTGGTAACATGCGACCACCTACCTGTAAAAAATTGAGAACAATGTCAGGTAGCGCATTTAATAATTTTTCTGCAAACGGTGCACCAAAATAACAAGTTAAGCTAACAATTAAAAAACGTTCAGCAAATGATACCGATGTTCCCATGATATTCGAGATTCTAACTCCACGAGCATCTGCTTTTTCTGCATAACGATCAGCCCGATGTGCAAATGCAGCTTGTATCGTCATCGTAAAATTGTGCAAGGCAACACCTAATGCTCCTAGCGGAACTGCAAAAGCTACAGCTGTTTCCGCACTACCACTTGCAGCAATTGCTAAGGGGATACCGATAAAACCTGCTAAATTTAAATCCGAAGGGACTGCTCCTCCAGGTGTAATCTGTCCAATAAAAATAGCCTGAACTGCTACCCCAGCAAGAACACCCGCTTTAACATCTCCTAAAATTAGACCACAAATCAATCCGGCTACCAATGGTCTACCAATTCCATACCATCCACCAGTAGTACCAAATAACCACGGGACTTGATTACGTCCTAAATAAGCAAATAATCCAATTAATACCGCTTGCCATAAAGCCATTTTTATTCCTCCTAAAAATTATTTATTGATAATTGCATCAAAGTCGGTCTTAGCATCATTTGGCACCATTTGTGCTGTAAAGTGTGTCCCCTCATTAATCAATCCTTTAATTATTTCTACCTCTTCGTCTGTTAAATGAATCGTTTTTCGATAAGATTTGGTGCCGGGTCGATTAGGAACATTTCCCATATTTACTTCTTTGAACCAGAAATCTTTTTCTTGTAAAGTTTTGAGTGTCTCAATACGTTGTATAATTATTAATAAGGACTCTCCTGGATAAGAATTTGGATTTTCCAAGCGTTCTACAGCCTTATCTGTAGATAAGATTGACAATTTAACAGAGTTTGGTTTTGCCATTTTTAAGGCCATTTTTTGCATTTCATCTTTTACAGAAATATCATCAATAACCAAAATGCGGTCGATTTCAAGTTTTGGTGTCCAAGCAGTTGCTACTTGTCCATGTATTCCACGAGCATCGACTCTAACATTTTTAATTTTATAAGGACTGTCTGGCTTAGCTGTTTTTTTAGGTGTTTGATTTAAATTATTAGTAGGTAAAATTTCTGGCTTTTTCACATCGGAAATCCCATTTACCCCTTCAGCAATAATCATCTCATTGGATAAGTCCTCCCCAATAACCGCCGTAATCACCATTGGCAAGTTCATCCCAGTAATAATTTGTACACGGTCATCTGAAAAACACTTTTCAATCACACCATTACAAGGAGAACCACCTAGTAAGTCAGCAAAAAATAAAACTGAACTAAATTTTTCTAAATCTTTATCTAAGATGGAAAGTTTTTCTTGAAACTGCTCTTTACCATCATCGGGTGAAAGTGAGACCGCAAAGATATTGTCCATTTGTCCAACAATCATACTTACCGATTGCTTCATACCCAAAGGTAGCTCGCCATGCCCTACAAAAACGATTGCTTTCATTTACTTTCTTCCTCTCTATTGACCAATGCTGTCATAATCATCAGAATTTTTAGATCCCGCAGAATATGAGTCTCGCTTATTTACTTTCCATTCTGAACGTATTTCAATAGGACCATTCAAAAGTGGATCATTGGTTTTTTCCATAAAATTATCCAGTTTTTCACGCATATATGCTAACTCTTTTTGATAATTTTCATTGTGAACTAAGTTATTTTTTTCATAAACATCGTAATATAAATCATACAGACATTCGCTATCTTTTGTAATTTTATCTAAATCATTCTCTGCATAAAATTCTTTAATTGGCGAGTTATCAATATTTGATTTATTTATCTTTAGGTATTCTTCATCAAAGAAACGAATATATTTGAACCGTTTACTTCTAACTGAACGGACTGGTTCGTATGAAGTATGAAAATTTATTTCCCCATAGACTACTTCATCTCCTTCGTATTCTTCACCTTGGAATAGCGTCGCAAAACTTTCACCTTCTAAGTAATCCGGTTGAGGGATTCCAATTAAGTCACACAACGTTGGTATTACATCAATATGTGAGATTAGTCCATCAAAACTCTTCGTTTTCAATTTTGCATTAGGAACACGCATTGACATCAGAACTCCTGTGCCACTATCATTAAGCGTACATTTTTCAAAAGGATAGGCTAAGCCGTGATCAGTGGTCAGCAAGATAATTGTGTTCTCATACAATCCTGCTTGTTTCAAGGCAGAAATAATCATACCGACATTATCATCTGCTGTGCGCAAACTAGTCTTAAATTGAGAAAAATCCTTTCTAGTGATTTCGTTATTAGGTATATTAATCGGCGGCTGTGCATAGTTTGGATTTTCCCCTGGATGGATTTCATCAGGAAATGCTCGATGTGTTGCATGCATACCATATGAAACAAAGAACGGTTTTTCTTGGCTGTAACTAATTAACCAATCTGACAATTTATCAGCATTCTTTTCATCCCAAACCACTAGCTCCTCTTCACTGTATTGTGAATTATCAGTAGTTAAATCTTCTAAGTAACCTAAAGTACCAATAGCCATCTCATGATCAGTATAATAACCAATCTCGTGTTGAACACCACACAATGCGGTATGATAACCATTTTCTAAAAGTAACTTGGCTAAATGTATTTCTCTATTTATTTCAAAACCACGTTGAGCAAGTCCTAACATGCCATTTTGATGTGGAAATGTTCCTGTCAATAATCCAGCTCTGCTAGGTGAACAAGTCGGAGCTACGCTAAATGCATTTTGGAATAGTAAAGAGTCTTCACACAGTTTCTGGTAATTTGGAGTATGCACACCATACCCGTAAGGACTAATTATTCGTCCAGAATCATGAGTATGAATGTAAATAATATTCATTTTACTTTCTCTCCTTCTCAATTTTCTTGTAATATAGCATTCATAGAAAGCGATAACAATATCTTCGGATAAGATTGACACAACAAATCGATTATGTATAATACAAATTATAAAATATTAATACAAATAAACTGGAAACACACTATGTACACAAGTGTATTCCTCGAAATTCATTATTACAAATTTAAGGAGAATCATATTTATGACATCGGAACCTTTATATAAATCTATCTATTATGAGCTAAAAAAGAAGATTGAAGATGGCCTTTATTCAAAGGATGATTATTTACCTACAGAAAACAAATTATCCAAAAAATACAATGTCTCTCGGGTCACTATTCGCCAAGCTATCCAAATGTTAGTGGAAGACGGATACGTTCAAAAAAAACAAGGTAGTGGAACTCATGTAATTTTTTCACCAATAAAAACAGCTATTGATCGTTCATCCAAAATCAAAGCTTTCTCAGACGAAATGCGACGATTGGGTAAGAATCCATCCGCACAAGTACTCAAATTTGAAATGACTACATCCTCTAAATCTCTTTCTGAAGAACTTGAGATTAAGGAAAACGATTTAATATACTACTATGAGCGTACATTATTAGCCGATGATCAGCCTTACTGCTTTGAATATGGTTATATGCCAATCAGCTTGTTTTCTGATTTTTCGATAGCTCATATTACTGGATCGAAAATGAAATATATTGAGAAAGATAAGAAATATAATGTGGCCTACACCCATCAAATCGTTCACGCCATTCTAGCTAACGAGAAATTACACAACATTTTGCAAGTTCCAATAAACTCTCCCTTGTTAGAGGTCACTCATATTGCTTATACAGATGAGACATTACCACTACATAAAACATGTACCATATTTGATTCCACCAAATATCAAGCACATTATATTAAAATAAAATAGATTTTATCACTGTAAAATATCTTCAACGGATTCAGATGTTCATTACCCTCTCTCAAAAGTCTAATGGTAATAATTCAAGATAAGAATTGGAAATATTTTTATTGAATACCTGTTTTGAAACGCACGAAACTAAACCCGATTAAGAATAAATTTTCCTTGGTCGTTCCAAGGATTTGTAACAAGAACAAAGTGTTATTTATTTTCGTGCTCGTTAGTAGCGTGTAAATTTGTGGTGTGTGGTGTTAGGATGATTTAGTGGACACATTTTGACAGAGGACTATAATAACCACTGGAATCGTGATGAGCGCGCTAGTTTCAGCGATTCAAAATCAACAGACGACAGACGTACTGATCATCCAAACAGATCTTGGTTCGCAGTATACGAGCTCCGATTCTGAAAAGGCGCTATGCAAGAACAAGACGACACACTCTTATAGTCGCAAAGGTACAACTTACGACAATTCCTGTATTGAATCGTTTCACGCAGCAATAAAGAAGGAAGAAGTCTATCCAGCAACCTATCATTACTATGAAGAAGTCAGCTAGAACTGTTTCAATATATTGAAAGATGATACAACCGCAAGCGCAATAGCCACTCCCACTTTTTGAACGAATCCACGAGAATTTCTTTTCATGGTTTCAGAGAAGGGGCAAACGTTTTTAGTTTGACGATTGTCTGAAACCATGAAACAACTCGGGAGTGGATTTGTTTCAAAAAACTCTCGATAAATGAGTCCACTTTATTGACACAAATTCACACAGGCTCTTTGATCAAATCAACTGTATATTTGAAATTAATCAACTCAATACGATTACTGTAGATGTTGTAGCGAGAGATAGCTTGTGATTGGGATATAGTAACCCCACTTACTATAGAAAAAGTACGCCATTTAAATCTAAAAGTGACACAATGATTTTCACTTCTTTTTATTTATCTTAAACATTACTTGTTCCGTCTATCTGTTATTTTATGGTAATTCCTCTGTCAATAGTTTCTGACTTCATTTATATATTCCTTATCAAATACACCAAATAATTCATAGTTTTTCTATGCTTTATTTGTAAATACCTAATCACCAAGTACCCACACACAAATAACCTAAGCCCTATAATGGACTTAAGTTATTTGGATATTTATGAACTTGGAAGTTGCTTAGAAACTTTGCGGGACAAGGAGCTGTGACAAAGCGAATCAATCCCAATTTCTTTACAGAGATGCGAGTCTAAAAGGCACGATCAATCTCACGATAACTTGGCAATTATTCATAAACTACGTGAAGCAGTGCTTTTAGAGTCATTAGAAAATCCGATTTCTTTCTGTAATAATCAAAGTTTTTGATGAATCGTTTGGCTTCTTCTGATAAATTATTCAAATTTATCGAGGAAATCCATTTATGAAATGAAGTTTTTTGAGTTAGACTTATCCATGCTTGAGTCCTTTTTATTAGTCTTTGATAAGTCATCCAAGAGTAGTATAAAAGACTTTTTTACGTCTGGATAGCTTTACATCAAGGCTCAGGAAGGTTGAGAGAACTTTGCAACACTAGTGTTTTCAGGTAAAACTATCTCCAGTTTGTCAGCAATTTTTCTAACCCTATTTCTAGTTTCCTCATAAGTGTAATCTAAATTGATTACTCTATAATAGGTTCTACGTGAAATGGCCAACTTACTAATTGCCTGAGATACAGGAATCTGCTTTCTATTTTTATAAATAAGTAACAACCGTTCTATCTGTTTATCCGTTAATTGACTTCCGCCTCGTTTACCACGTAATTCCTCTCGCTTTTTTTCCTTCATTTCCGAAGTTAACTCTTTTTTCTTCCGCCTTTTCTGGTAAATAAATGGTCTTATTTCTTTAAACTCTTTAATAGTGTTCTTCAGATCAATTATCTCCATATTTAACCTATTAATTTTTCTATTGTAAACAAGAGCAGAGTGACTAATTTTTTGATCAATAGCATGCTCTTTTTCCTCAAGATATTTTTTCTTCTTATTAAGTTGATCATTTAAATCCAAATCTCTACGATAGTATTCTAAGTCTTCTTTGCTTATTTTCTCCAACTCTTTTATTCTCTTCTTTGCCCTTTCATACTTTATCTTCAAATTTTGTTTTTCTTTCTCTGACTCTAAATATACACTTTTCAACTTTTCTATTTTTTCTTTTGCTTTCCGATTGTGTTCTTTTAATTTCCCAAATTTCTCTTTATTATCACCAGCAGTTACCCTTAAACGATTAATAGTTTCTTTTTGCCGTTGTGCCTCTTCCTCCCATGAGCGCATTACTATGTAAAGTGCGTCATAATTAGTACCATTTTCTTCTATATCTGCTTCAATTCTTTGGGACAATTCGACTAATAAATCATAGGTACTTTTCTTTCTCAATTTATCCTCATTGCTCATTTATCCCCACTCCTTATTGTAACTTTTATATTAATATAAAAGTTACAATATATATAGTATTAAGTCAATGATTTGTACAAAGTCATCAAGCTGCTCCTTTATTTCTAGCAACTTGACGGCATGCACGATTGAGGTTTCCTCGTTCGAGGATACGCTCAAACAGATTTTCACTATCTTGTCTATTCGTTTCACCATGAAAGGCACTATGCACTCTGTTATATCCTTCATGTTCCATACTAGCTTTCTGACAGTAGTCAGATTTCTCTGTTTTCTGCGTTTGTTGCATCTTTCACACCTCCCTGATTTCCAAGATTGATTATTGTTCAGTCCTTCGTTGCCTATCAGAGTGGCAACTACTATGACCTTGACCTCGGCTGACTTCTCACAATTCACAGAAATGTCGCCATTGCCGTTGCGCCTGCTTGTTATAAATTAACTTACAAAACATCCTTTTGAGACCTCCCCCAGTAAGAAAAAAACTTCCCTCCCATGTAACTGCTGGATTTACTGTATAGGTTTTAAGCAGTATTGGACTTTAGTTTGTTCAGCAACCTTATCCGATCTAATTCAGCCTTATATCCAGTTTCTGTTCGTCAGTTCATGAGTTTGCATCGGACTTCCTTCAGCTACAGCCTCGTGACTGTGCCCCTTGTCTCTCGCTAACAGTTCCAACTGATAAGCCTGTAGTGGACTTTCACCACCCAGTTTTCGCCCATGCGGAGCGCACTGAAAAAACACTTATAAGGTAATTACCTTATAAGTGTTCAGACTGTAGACAAAGTCCATTTTATGGATGATGTCTACAGTCTTTTCTTTTATA